>CEPR01006196.1_pt1 | contig 146208 bp, 140 predicted proteins | sample 530431 | NCBI WGS metagenome assembly CEPR01 (sample SAMEA2620078, study PRJEB7988) | marine metagenome | isolation source: saline water (ENVO:00002010), including
GCATTCAGAATGACAATCCCATGTGTCATTCCGAAGAAGGCCACGACTGCGAACTGCCAACTAAACCCCGTCAGGTCGAGTGCTTCCGAGGCACGAGGAAGTGTATCGAGACCACCTGCCTGCTGAACACTGCAAGCTGAACCTGTCATTCCGAAGGAGGCACGACTGAGGAATCTTTTCCTTTGTTGATTGGATAGTTTGATGTTTTGTTATTTGGATGAGAGATTCTTCACTTCGCTACGCTACATTCAGAATGACAATCCCATGTGTCATTCCGAAGGAGGCCACGACTGAGGAATCCCTCTGTTCTATTCCCTTTAACCTGTCCTCTCTATTCTATATTCTAGTGTCTATTTTACTTTATTTTCCTTGGAATTTGCTCCACGGCTCTGTATCTTCACACATTATGGAAACATCTTTTTTTTCAAATCCTATCGTGTTAGTTGTAGGCGGTATTTTGTTGCTGTTACTCCTTTATTTTTGGAACAAACGAAACACAAATGCATTGCGTAAACGACGACGCAGAAATTTTAGGAATGAATATTTTGAAAAGAAAAAACATAAAGAAGATAAAGAATAAGACAACCTTATAGTTCTTCAGAAATAAAAAACAATGAAAATATACACAAAAACAGGCGATAAAGGCACTACAGCTCTTTTTGGCGGCACACGAGTGCCTAAATACCATATCCGCATAGACAGTTACGGAACTGTGGACGAATTAAACTCGCATATTGGGCTTATTCGCGATCAAGAAATTGATGCACGCTCCAAGGAAATTTTAATTCACATACAAGATCGATTGTTTACTTTAGGGTCTATGTTAGCGACCGATCCCGAAAAAGCGATGTTGAAAAGCGGAAAAGAACGTTTAAACATTCCAAAAATAAACGAAGAAAACATAGAACGGCTGGAAACTGAAATAGACCGTATGAACGACGACCTCCCTCCAATGACACATTTTGTGTTACCCGGCGGCCACACTACTGTGTCATATTGTCACATAGCCCGCTGTGTTTGCCGTCGCGCCGAACGTTTGGCTACGTTGTTGCACCATGAAGAACCTATTGACGAACGTGTTTTAATATACTTAAACCGTCTATCTGACTATCTGTTTGTACTGGCACGGAAATTGACCCATGACCTGCAAGCTGAGGAAGTTAAATGGATTCCGGAGAAATTATAAGGTTTTCTCATAAAATTTAATATATTATAAATCAGCGATTTAAAAACGTTCTTTAAAATATAGCATAAATAATTGCGATTTTTCTTGACTTTTTAATCGAAAAAATTATTTTTGCAGAAATTATAAAACACAAAGTGCTATGTATTGGACTTTAGAACTTGCATCCTATTTAAGCGATGCGCCCTGGCCGGCAACGAAAGACGAATTGATAGATTACGCCATTAGAACAGGAGCTCCATTAGAAGTAGTGGAAAACCTACAGGCTATTGAAGATGAAGGCGACTCATACGATTCTATTGAAGAAATTTGGCCGGACTACCCCACAGATGAAGATTATCTGTGGAATGAAGATGAATATTAATAACAGCATAATAATGCTACGTTACAACAATAACTGAAATACTAATTAAAAAGTCTCTATACAAAATAGAGACTTTTTTTTTGCTCAAAACAAAATCGTTATGGCAACAAATAAAACAAACCATCCTCTTGGTTACCTTATTTTTTTGCAGTTTTTTTGTATGTGCCAATACGGCTTCTTGCCTGCACCATTTTTGAGTATAAAACACACCAATAACCCATGGGAATATTAGATAATATTTTAAAAGTCTTTGTTGGAGATAAATCCAAAAAAGACATTAGTGAAATTCAACCGTATGTTGATAAAATAAAAGAACACGAAGCTGCCATGTCCAATTTATCGTTGGACGAATTACGGGCAAAGTCTGATACATTTCGTGCTAAGATTAAAGAAGATCAAAAAGAAATACAGCAGCAGATTGATCAACTAAGGATTGATGCCGAAGCTGAAGAAGATATCGATAAAAAGGAAGAAATCTACAACCAAATAGATGCGTTGAAAGACGACCGCTATGAAGTTGAAAAGGCTACGCTAGAAGAAATACTGCCAGAAGCTTTTGCCGTCGTAAAAGAGACTGCCAAACGCTTTAAAGATAATGAAACCTTAACTGTTACTGCCTCTGCTTTTGACAGGGAAATTTCTGCCACCAAAGATTATGTTACGTTAGATGGCGATCAAGCCACTTGGCAAAACTCTTGGGATGCTGCCGGAAAGGAAGTAACCTGGGATATGGTTCATTACGACGTACAACTTATAGGTGGTGTTGCTATGCACCAAGGAAAAGTAGCCGAGATGCAAACGGGGGAAGGTAAAACCCTTGTTGCAACCCTCCCTATGTACTTAAACGCCTTGGCGGGTAATGGTGTACACCTTGTAACCGTAAACGACTACTTGGCAAAACGAGATAGTGCGTGGATGGCCCCTATTTTTGAGTTTCACGGTTTGAGCGTGGACTGTATTGATTACCACCGCCCCAATAGTGAAGAACGTAGAAAAGCCTACAACGCAGACATTACCTACGGTACCAATAACGAATTTGGTTTTGATTACTTGCGTGATAATATGGCGCACGACCCAAAAGATTTGGTACAACGCCCACACCACTATGCCATTGTCGATGAGGTGGATTCGGTATTGATCGATGATGCCCGTACGCCTTTAATTATCTCTGGACCTGTTCCAGAAGGCGATCGTCACGAGTTTAACGAATTAAAGCCGAAAGTTCAGGATATCGTTAATGTCCAGCGTAAATATTTAACCGGTGTCTTGGCCGAAGCTAAAAAATTGATTAAAGAAGGAGATACAAAAGAAGGTGGTTTTCAATTGCTTCGTGTGTTCCGTGGATTGCCTAAAAACAAAGCACTGATTAAGTTTCTATCTGAAGACGGCATCCGTCAATTGCTTCAGAAAACTGAAAATCATTACATGCAAGATAACAACCGCGAAATGCCAAAGGTAGATGAAGCGCTGTATTTTGTAATTGATGAAAAGAACAACCAAATAGAATTAAGTGATAAAGGAGTAGAATACCTTTCGGGTGAAGACAATCCAGATTTCTTTGTGATGCCTGAAATGGGAACCGAAATCGCTAAAATTGAAGCAAAAGAACTTCCTACAGAGGAAGAAGCAGAGCTAAAAGAAGAGCTGTTCCGTGACTTCGGAATTAAAAGTGAACGTATCCACACCCTTAACCAATTATTGAAAGCATACGCCCTGTTTGAGAAAGATACAGAGTATGTAGTAATGGATAACAAAGTAATGATCGTGGACGAGCAGACCGGACGTATTATGGACGGGCGTCGTTACAGCGATGGCTTGCACCAAGCGATTGAAGCCAAGGAAGATGTAAAAATTGAAGCGGCTACGCAAACCTTTGCAACCATTACGCTTCAAAACTATTTCCGTATGTACCGTAAGCTATCTGGTATGACGGGTACAGCAGTAACAGAAGCAGGTGAGCTTTGGGAAATATACAAATTAGATGTGGTTGAAATACCAACCAACCGACCTATCGCCCGTCACGACCGGGAAGATAAAATCTACAAAACCAAACGTGAAAAATACAATGCCGTAATTGAGGAGGTAACCAATCTTTCAAAAGCGGGTCGTCCGGTATTGATTGGTACTACTTCGGTAGAAATTTCAGAATTATTAAGCCGAATGTTGAGCATTCGTAACATTTCGCATAATGTATTGAATGCGAAAATGCACAAAAAAGAAGCCGACATCGTTGCTGAAGCCGGTAAAAGCGGAATGGTAACCATCGCCACCAACATGGCAGGTCGTGGTACCGATATTAAACTGAGCAAAGAAGTAAAAGAAGCTGGTGGTCTTGCAATTGTAGGTACCGAACGCCACGATAGCCGTCGTGTTGATAGACAGCTACGTGGACGTAGTGGACGACAAGGAGACCCAGGTAGTTCTCAGTTTTACGTATCGTTAGAAGATAACTTAATGCGTCTGTTTGGTAGTGAGCGTATTGCCAAAATGATGGACCGTATGGGACTGGAAGAAGGCGAAGTGATTCAGCATTCCATGATCTCTAAGTCTATTGAGCGCGCACAGAAAAAAGTAGAGGAAAACAACTTCGGAATTAGAAAGCGTTTGCTGGAATATGATGATGTAATGAACGCGCAACGAGAAGTAATCTACAAACGTCGTTATCACGCATTATTTGGAGAACGCCTACGTGTGGACATTGCCAATATGATTTTTGAAACTTCGGAAGCTATTTCAGAAAGCAATAAAATGGCTCAGGATTATAAAAACTTCGAGTTTGAACTAATCCGTTATTTCTCTATGAGTTCTCCTATTTCTGAAAAGGAATTTGAAAAAATGGATACTATGGCCATTGCGGGAAAAGTGTATAAAGCCGCTTACCAGCATTACCAAGAAAAAATGTTGCGCAATGCAGAAATGGCCTATCCAGTAATTAAAAATGTATACGAAAACCACAAAGATCAATACAAACGTATTTTGGTTCCGTTTACCGATGGCGTAAAGACGCTAAATGTAGCGACCGATCTTGAAAAAGCATACGAGACCGAAGGGAAACAATTGGTACAGGATTTTGAAAAAAACATTACCCTTGCCATTATTGACGATTCTTGGAAAACACACTTACGTAAAATGGATGAACTGAAACAATCGGTTCAACTAGCGGTTCACGAGCAAAAAGACCCACTATTAATCTATAAGTTTGAAGCTTTTGAGCTGTTTAAAGTAATGATTGATAAGGTGAATAGAGAGGTAATTTCCTTCTTATTTAAAGGAGAATTGCCACAAGAAAATCAAGAGCAGATTCGCGAGGCCAGACAAACCCGTAAAAAGGAAAAACTGAACGAGGAGAAAGAAGAAATTCAGAATTTAGATGAACGCTCTGCACAATCACGTGCTGCCGGCAACACCCAACGCCAGCAACAGCAAGTGACCGAGACTATTGTCCGTGATAAACCAAAAATTGGTCGTAACGACAAAGTAACCATCAAAAATGTGATGAGCGGGGAAAACAAAACGTTAAAGTACAAGCAAGCCATTCCTTTATTGGATAAAGGCGAATGGGTACTTACCGATGCGTAGGTGAAAAAGGGGATGAGTTGATGAGTTTAAATAATAAACGAAATGAAGAGGGTGTCTAAAAAGTAAAGAAATCAACTTTGTCAGGTTGAGCGCAGTCGAAACCTTGATTGACAATCAATCAGTTAAAAACTTCGACTTTAGTTTATCCTGAGAGAAGCCGAAGGGCTCAGTTTGACAGCACAATTTACTTTTTAGACGCCCTCTTCTTTTTTTGGGTATCTTTGGTTGCATCAAATTTTGAAGATGAATAAGATATATATCGAACTTAAGTGGGCCATCATTTTTATGATAACCCTTCTTTCTTGGATGCTACTCGAAAAAACATTGGGTTGGCACGAAGAAGAAATAGCAGATCACTGGTGGTTAACCATGCTATTTGCCCCCTTTGCTATTTTTATCTACTTATTGGCAGTTCGCGAGAAAAGAAGACGGGTGTATAATAAAAAAATAACCTGGCTACAGGGTTTTATTTCAGGTGTAATCTTGACTCTTTTTGTAGCCTTACTTTCCCCTATTGCTCAATATATAACCCATAACTACATTACCCCCGAATATTTTAAAACAGTTATTGAATATTCCGTCACCAATGATTTGATGACCCGTACCAAAGCAAACGACTATTTTAATATCACCAATTACATGTGGCAATCGGCATTTGGCGCATTGGGGTTTGGCATTGTCACGGCAGCTATTGTCGCTGTTTTTGTAAGGAAACGAATAAAATAGCCGCTTTTCTCTTTACATAAAAATTACTTTAAATTTCTTCTTAATAGGGCTCGTATTACCGTAAAACTTTCTCCGTTAACCGTTCATTAACCGAACAGAGCAGTATCTTTTTCTACATTAGCAGCAAAATCAAACCTTTATAATGATGAAAAAAATACTCGTATTACTAATACTTTGCATGGCAAGTATTGGTTCAATTTATTCACAAGACTGTACCGTAGCGGCTACCCTGCCCTACTTAGAAGATTTTAGCAACGGTGAACCTGCTTGCTGGGAATATGAAAATGCCGATGCTGCAGCTCCACAGTGGGCCTATAATAATGGCATAGACCTAACAGGTGATGGCACAAACGATCCTTTTGTAGGGCTTATTCCAGCTAATGTTTCCAATAGAGACAAAGACGATTGGGCCTTTACCCAAAAACTTCAATTAGAAGCTGGAACAGCATATCAAATCTCGGTTGATTATAATTCTTTAGGTTTAGGGAATGCAATCGCTAACGAAAACTTTGAACTTGTTATAACAGATGCGCCAAACTCCACGGCTACTTTTAGTGAAGTAATTGGAACTTATAACGATATTTTACAACAGGGATCCTTCCCTGGTAGTGCCGGAGACAATGTTCTGGAAAATGCATACACCGCACAAGAAAACTTCACACCGACCACTTCGGGTGAATATTATGTGGCAGTTCACGCACTTGGCGCCTCTGGAAATGACTCTGGAGTGTTTATGGTCTTCAGTACCAGCGTAGAAGAAGCACCTTTGGTTTGCGATGCGGTAACAGTACCTTATTCCGAAGATTTCGAAAATGGTGACCCAGCGTGTTGGGCGTATGAAAATACAGACGGTTTTGGTCCAGAGTGGATGTATAATGACGGGGTAGACATTGATGGTGATGGCACCAATGACCCATTATTGTCAATCACGCCACCTTCAATTCAAGATGTGCAAAAAGACGACTGGGCCTTTACCGAAAAAATACAAATGGAAGCAGGGACCGAGTATTATGTTTCTGCCCATTACAACACATTGAATTTAGGAACAGCAATCGCAGAAGAAAACTTCGAGTTGGTTGTATTGGATGCTCCAAATTCAAGTGCAACGTTTCAAACCGTATTAGAAACCTATATTGGCGTTACTCAACAAGGTATCTTTCCAGGTAACAACGATGGGCAAGATGTAGAATCGCAAGCTTATTTTACTGAAAAGAGCTTTACGCCTACAACAAGTGGTGAATATTACGTGGCTATACACGCCACCGGTTCAAATAATCAACAGGGTGCGCCTTTAATAATATTTGATGTAGCCGTTAACGACACACCTATTGGCCCTGATTGTACTGAGGCTGCTACGATTCCATATTCTGAAGATTTCAGCAATGGTGATCCAGATTGTTGGGGGTATGAAAATACAGATGCTACTGTTCCTGAGTGGGCTTTTAACGACAGTGTAGATATAAGTGGTGATGGATCGAACGACCCTATCCTTGCATTAATACCGAATAATGTTTCTCAAACTGCAAAAGATGATTGGGCATTTTCTAAAAAATTACAGTTAGCAGCAGATGCTGAGTATCAAGTTTCGGTACATTATAACGCTCTAAACTTAGGGAATGCAAGCGCATCCGAAAATTTTGAGTTGGTCATTACAGATGCTCAGGACAGTGGTTCTATCGTAGAAGTATTGGGAACGTATAGTGACATCTTACAACAAGGTGATTTCCCTGGCAACAATGATGGAAATGACCTTGAATCACAAGCATATTTAGCCGAAGAAATATTTACCCCTACAACAAGTGGTGAATATTACATAGCCATCCACGCAACCGGCACCAACGGAACTGAAGCCGGTGGCCTCTTATTGTTTGATGTGGCCATAGAGAATTTCATTGAGCCTGGAGACGGGGAATTGTTTGTCTATCCGGGCACGACCATGGGTGGTGTAGATGCAAACGGCGACAGTGCCGCGGGTTACGATACTTCACAAGTGTTATTTTGGACCGAAGATGGAGGGATTACGCAAATAGGCGGTCTAGCCCCAGGAACCGGAGTAGGTGGTGATGTTAAAATATCTGATGATGGCCTGGTTATCGTCGGCCCTTATGAAAACCCGGACAATGGGTTGAAAGAAATGAGCAAGTACGATGTACCTACACAAACATGGACACCTTTAGGTGGCATTGGCGGCGTAAGTGACGGTCAAGTAAGTTCTGCTTGGGGCATTTCCGGCGATGGGAATACCGTCGTTGGCTTAGGCTGGTTACCTGGTAGTGGCGCACATGCCATCACTTGGACTGAAGCAACCGGAGTGGTTGACTTAGGCTCTACCGTAACAGGCAGAAGCAGCAGGGCTAATGCTGCAAGTGAAGATGGTTCGATAGTAGCGGGTTGGCAAGATTTAGAATCTGGCTTTAGACAAGCCGCTATTTGGGTTGACGGAGTGCAACAACTTATTTCCTTCCCCAATGGAGATCCGGCTCAAGAAGCTGGTTCTATCTCCAACGACGGCGTTTGGGTTGGCGGTTTTGGAAATTTTGCCAATAATTTCCAAGCCTACCGATGGAGCGAAGCCACAGGAGTTGAAACCTTAGGTCCTCCCTTACAACCAGGATGGCGTGGTGGTACAACCGCCCTATCTGGAGATGGAAGTATCGTAATTGGTTTTTACCGCCCACAAGGTCCTGCTTTATTTGGAAGTGGTTTTATCTGGACAGAAGCATTAGGGGTTACTGATTTAAACAGTTATGCTGAATCATTAGGTATCGATACACAAGGCATTATAATGTCCCTTCCGTTGGATATTTCAGCAGATGGGAGCACTATTGTAGGTGCCGGACGAGACAGTAATAACCAACGAGTTGGATTTGTCTTGAAATTAGACGAAACTATATTGGGCACTGAAACAGTAAACCCAACATTGGAAATGACGTACTACCCTAACCCGGTACGTGACATATTGAACATTTCATCACAAGCTGAAATAGAAAAGGTCACCATTTTTGCCGTAACTGGACAAGAAATCATGAGCAAAGCCCTTAATGGAGCAAATACAGTAGATGTATCATCTCTTTCGAATGGAGTATATTTTGTAAAAGCATTTGGAAATAATACATCTACAACCTTTAAAATCATCAAAAATTAGTGAATTTAGTTAATAGTTTTTAATTGATGATGACCCCGGAATCTTTGGTTTCGGGGTTTTTTATATCGGTTTATCCAGTAACCGTTTTAAGAAAGGAATTTCTACTAAAAACAAAGCTATAAAAGCAATAGCATACACCATTATATTTGGAAGCTCTATCTGCGGAAATGTATACTTAAAAGAAAAAATAGCTTTAAATGAATCTATTTTTATTTCTGAAAAACCACCCAATGGAAATAAAAATATACATACAGCACTAATGGCAATACAACTGCCAACCACACACCATCCTCTTTTTGAAATAAGCGGTTGATACACAGCTTGAGGTTTCGATTTGAGTTCAATCGTCTTCATTACCTGCGAAGCAAAATCTTGTGAAGGCTGCTGGGTCCCGATTTTCTTAAAAAGATTTTTTGTAAATTCTTCTTCGTTATTAAATTGCTTTTCCATTGGTATTTGCTATTTCCGGTTGAATATACTCTTTTAACAAGGTAAAGAGTTTTTTTCTACTTCGGTATAATTTAATTTTAATATTGTCCTCGGTCAACTTTGTGATTACTGCTATTTCTTTTACAGACAATTCATCAAAATAATAAAGCGTTATTATTGCCGCATTGTCTTCTGGTAATTGCATAATGCAGTTTTCAATAAAGTCCTTTCGTTCTTTATCTTCTAAATACGTCAGTGCATTTTCTGTTTCACGAAAGTCTATTTTAGCATACTCTTCAATACATTTAGTTGTTTTAAACCGCTTGTTTTTCCGAATGGTATCCAAAGCTTTTCGATACGCTATGCTATACAACCAACTTGAAAATTTTGATTCCCCTCTGAAGGTTGATAGCGCTTCAAAGGCTTTTACAAAGGTATCTTGCGCTACTTCTTCTGCCTCTTCCCTGTTTTTAAGCATTCGAATTAAAATAGTGAACACATAGTTTTGATATTTTGTCACCAAATTTGCATAAGCTTGGGTATTCCCCTGCAAAGTTTGGGTAATATAATACTGGTCGTTGGTTGTGTTCATTTACATATAAGACGCCTACTAAGATAGATTGGTTACAGAAAGTTTCAGAAAAAAAGAAGTATAAAAGTGTAACCTATCTTTTTAACGGAACGTCTTATTAGAAAGCGAACAAATATTCATCAATTTAAAACAACACATTATGGGATCTGAAGTTATTATCATACCAATTATTTTCGGGGTTATTTTCGGCATTTATTACCTCTATATATCAGCTAGGAACAGAGAGCGATTAGCACTTATAGAAAAAGGGGCCGAAGCATCTATATTTTATAGTAAAAACAAGTGGGTAACACCTATCTGGAAAGTAATTGTAATCAATTTGGCCTTACTATTAATGGGAATTGGTTTGGGGATCTTTATAGCTGCTATGTTACACTATAATTTAGGAGTGGATGAAGATGTAGCTTATCCAGGGACTATATTTTTATTGGCAGGAATAGGGCTTTTTTGTGGCTTTTATTTTACAAAAAAACTAAACAAGGATGCATAGCTCTTTTAGTTTGTATTTAGTTAAAAACCATTTGTGATTTTATTTTCACAGATGGTTTTTTTATTGAATTTTCACGTTACTGTAATTGGCATTAACGGTAACGTTTTTATTTCCGTTACTGTTTTTATTAAAGCCTCTTACCAATACACGGTTGTAGTTTTTAGTTCGGTTTAACTCTAATGATTTAGGATATTGTAACGTTGATTTTTTTCCGTTGAAGTAAAAAGAAAAAGCTGTATCGGGCATATGCAACACCGCATCGGTATTTTCTAACAATATATCAATATTTTTAAATCCGTTAGAAACGTGTGTTACTTTTAAGTTTCCGAAAGAACCAGCTAAAATGGCTTCTTTTTCTACATTGCCTATTAAAACGTCACTTGAGTTAGCTTGCAAGTTAATAGTATTTACATCGGCTATGTTACAGTTTTCAACAAATTTGAGATATAACGTACCATTGTTCCAATTGTTTACTACCACTGGCGCATAAGAAGCATTGATGAGGGTCTCCCCCCCATCAATACTGTTTGCTGTAAACGGTGAATGGTTAAGGGTTGCCTTAACATTCACGGCATCGGCCATTTCAATTTCACCATGCCGAACATCAATCTCGGTTTTGGCTCCTTTTGGCATTTTAATTTTAATGGTTTTTACGCCTTTACTTTTGGATTTTCCAGGTTTTGATGATCCACTTCCTTGAATGATAATGGTTTTATTACCAAATGGGTCTGTCTGTACTGTTTTGCTATAATTGCCACCTTCACCACCGTATTTTTCTTCCAATTCTTTTTCAAAACGTTTGCCCCACTGTTCCATACGTTTGCCAAAGGATTCTCCCCAACGCTCCATTTTGGACTCCCAAATGGCAGCGATACTATCTGATCTTTCTTCGTTGTATTGTTCGGCAAACTCATTGCCCCATTTTTCCATTTTAATTTCGAAATCTTTCCCAAATTTTTTATCCATTTGCTTTTCGAACTTCTCCATATAGGCTTCCTTATCTTTCATAAATTCTTCATAATCAAAATCTATGTTGCCTATATCCTTTAAAAGGTCATCGGGTAAATTAGGGATTTTCATATTACTAATCATAGGTACGATCATTTCTTCCATCATAGGGCCTAAAAAGTCAAGCCCTTCCATACCATCTAAATGTTGCATAGACGCCATGCCATTCCAGCTATTACCACCTTTTGAGGTGATGACAACTTTATTGCTATTGCCTAGCACACTAAAGTCCCAATCGTCAAACAATTCTTGCTTTTCGGCTTTAGACAGTTTTTCACCATCTATATAAGCTTCTACCTCTACTTTATCCTTGTTCCAAGTTTCAAAAACGATATTGGTATGTGTTGTGTTTACTGAAACGGTAACATCTTCTTTTACATTAAAGATTTCTTTATAGTCTTCTTGTGCATTACCAAAAGTGGTACATACAAGTGCTATAATAACTGTGACGTACGTTTTAAATAATATTTGTGGTTTCATCTTCTTGATTTTTTAGTTCTTTTAATTTGTTTTTAAGTTTGAACAGCAATTCCAAACGTAATTGCAAATTATCGATCAATGCAGTAATGGTCGCTTCGGTAGGACCAGCTTCATTAAGGTCTAGTGTAAGACGTTGGTATTCTTTATCTAATTCGCTTAATTGCTGCATATACCCATCGATCAGCTCTTTATTTTCATCTTTAATTTTAAGTGAAGCTAATTGTACATTAATTCCTGTTAAATAATAGTTTTCAACCTTTTTAAGATCTGGCGAAAGATCGCCCAATGTTATTTTTGCTACATTGCTATTGGCTTCGGTATTTTGCTTAGGAACCTCAACTACCTCAACAGGGTTCTCTTTGGAGAGCTGTTGGTAGCCAAAAACTCCTACTGACAGTAAAACGATAGCAATGGCGGCTACTTTAAGCCACATAAATAAATTGGTTCCTTGGTTTTCTTTTACTTCGGAATTTCCAAACGTTTCATTTAATTTCGCTTCAAAACGAGTTTGATGTCCTTGAGGAGCTTTGGTATTCTCCTTTGGATTATTTTCAAACATTTTTCTAATATCCTGTGCCATACTGCAAATGTTTTAAGTGTTTTTGTAATTCTTTTTTTCCTCGGTGCAAATTGGTTCGGGATGCACTTTCTGTAATATTTAATATTTCAGAAATTTCTTGATGGTCATATCCCTCCATTAAATATAATTGCACTACGATTCTATGGTTTTCGTTTAGCGATGCTATTGCTTCTTTTACTTCCTCTATTGTTGTTTGGTCCGGTACGTTCCAATCATCGTTTTCTTGTACAATATGCAATGTTTCCTCTTGTAAGGATTGTACTTCCAATTTTCTTGCTTTTATGGTATCTAAGCAAGTATTGATGACAATCCGTTTTAACCAAGCACCAAAGGTGACGTCCCCTTTAAATTGCTCTAGTTTTTGAAACGCTTTTATAAACGCTTCTTGCATAGCGTCTTCTGCCGCTGCTGCATCTCGCATATACCGTTGTGCTATGATAAACATCCCATCGCAATATTTTTTATAAAGCGCTAATTGTGCTTTGCGATTATGCTGTTTACATTGCTCAACAAGTAATGAATTGGACAAGTTTGATGGTTTTTTTGGTTGCTGTTCAGTTTAAAGACGACACATTTATCTTAGTGTTGCAAATCTTAACATATTTTAGCTTAATTTATACATAAATTTACCTGTAAAATTGATGCTTTTATAGTAAATTTGGTATAAATCACTGTATATGAAGAAGAAATACGCTGACTTTAATAAATTAAATCGATTATTGGTTGCAAGTTTTGAAGCTGAAAAGCTGTATTACAATGCAGCGCAAGACGCTAATGCTACCCATTTAAAACGATTTTTGAACTATATGGCCACGGAACGAAACCGGATGAGCCATGATATTTCTAATGAACTACACTCACGAGGTATTGAACCCCTTAAGGAAGATTCAGAAAAAGGCAATATTGATCGTACTTGGCAAGAAATAAAAGAAGCTTTAGAAAAGTTTAATATGACTGTTATACTTAATCAATGTATTGCTAGGGATTTAAACAATATTAAGCGATATGATTTATTATTAGAGCGAAAAGAGTTGCCAGAAGGCATCTTGGCGCTGTTGGAAAAACAGAAAAAACAATTGCAATGGTATATCAAGCAAGCCGAGCAACATAAAGAAACTCATTTTTCTGAAGAGCCTAAAAAAGCTGAAGCAACCCCAAAGGTAGAAGAAGATTCAAAAAAAAACGATAATAAAAAAGACGATGACGACAAAGGAAGAGTCATTCCCTTGAAAGCCATATAGATATAATTTTATAAAAAAAATCCCTTTTCGATCGAAAAGGGATTTTTTTATTGTTGGGTTTTATTTTATTCGTCTAACATTAAGTTAAGGTTTACAGTAATGTTATCTCGCGTAGCTCTTGAAAAAGGACAGATTTCATGTGCTTTATTAACCAAGTCTTCACCTGTTTTTACATCCACTCCTGGAATGTAACAGTCTAAAGTGGCATCTAATTGAAGGTTTCCTTTTTCGGTAGTCCCTATACCTATAGTAGCAGTAACAGAAATTTCTTCTGTATTTACATCTATTTTCTTTTTTTCAGCGATTGCTTCAATGGCACTTCCAAAACACGCTGCGTAAGCACAACCAAATAACTGTTCTGGGTTGGCACCATCACCTCCATCACCGCCCATAGATTTAGGCACCGAAAGGTTCAAATCGATAGGCCCATCTTCGGTTTTTACGTGTCCTTTTCTTGCTCCTTTAGCTATTGAAGTAGCTTTGTATAATGTTTTCATTTTTATTTTTTTTATTTAATAATAATCAATATACTATGGTTTCGTGGCTTTTTAAAACCGATATTCATAAAATTGTCATAAATTTCAGCAATGGCAAAAAAGCAAAAAAACAGTAAAGCACTTTCAGAAAAAGAAGGGGTAGATCAACCTACCCGACTAAACCCACTTGCCTCTGAACGCTTAAAAAAGAATAAAACCCCTTCTACCGAAGTAATTATCGAAGGGCTTTTATCTGGTAATAAAACCCATTTAAGCCGAGCGCTAACTCGAATAGAAAGTACCGCAGAAAAACATCAAAAGCAAGGTCGTCAAATTATAGAGGCTTGCTTGCCACACGCTAACAAATCGATACGAATTGGGGTTACCGGCGTACCCGGTGTTGGAAAGAGTACCTTCATTGAAAGTTTTGGAAAACTACTGACTTCAAAAAAGAATAAAGTAGCTGTACTCACGGTAGACCCCAGTAGCTCATTGAGCAAAGGCAGTATTTTAGGCGACAAAACTAGGATGGAAGAGCTAGTGAAAGACCCTAATGCGTTTATTAGACCTTCCGCTAGTGGGGATTCCTTAGGTGGTGTGGCTCAGAAAACTCGAGAAGCTATTATTTTATGCGAAGCAGCCGGTTATAACATTATTATTATAGAAACCGTGGGCGTGGGGCAAAGTGAAACCGCCGTACATTCGATGACCGATTTCTTTTTATTGCTGAAATTAGCCGGCGCTGGAGATGAACTGCAGGGTATAAAACGTGGTATTATGGAAATGGCAGATGCCATCGTAATAAACAAAGCTGATGGTGAAAATATAAAAGCTGCCAAATTAGCCAAAACGGAATTCAATAGAGCTTTACATCTTTACCCACCCAAAGAAAGTGGCTGGAAACCCAAAACATTGACGTGTTCAGCTATTGAAAATAAAGGCATTGATAAAGTGTGGCAACTAATTGAAGATTATCTGGAGTCAACAAATAAGAACGGTTATTTTCAACATAAACGAACCGAACAAAATAAATTTTGGCTGTTGCAAACTATAGAAAATACATTGAAAAGAGATTTTTATAACAATCCGAAAGTTAAAGAGGAACTAGAAAAGCAATTAGCTCTCATTGAAGCCAATAAAACCTCACCATTTGAAGCTGCTGCTTATTTATTACGTTTGAAAGGGTAGTTTATTTTTTAATAAAACTTTCTCTGAACCATTCTATTTGTGCCTTCAACCCTTCTTCTAAAGTCGTTGTAGGATTATAATCCAATAGTTTTCTAGCTTTATCAATATTGGCTTTTGTTCTTGATTGATCACCGGCACGCGGTGGCTTAGCTGAAATTTTAATTTTAGTATCCAACAAACCTTCAACCGTAGCAATTCCTGTGGCGGTGGTGCTTTCTTCTTCAGTTCCTAAATTGAATATTTCGCCGTTTACTGTACTTTCTTTCCCAATAACACTTACAATACCATCTACAATATCCCGTACATACGTAAAGCTGCGTAAGTGCTTCTCACTGCCGTTATAAAGTGGAAACGGTTTATTGTTCAATCCACAATCAATCAAGCGGGTATAAAGCTTATCGGGACGTTCACGGGGACCATACACTGAATACAAACGTAACGAGGTAGATTGCAACTTTCCTTCCCGTGATTTTGCCAACACCAATTGCTCGGCAGCCAGTTTGGTTACCCCATACCAAGAAGCAGGCTTTGGAGCGACATTTTCTGGAAAAGTGGCTTCCAAACCATAAATGGAAGAAGTACCAATATTTACAATAAAAGGTGTTTTTTTACACTGAAGTGCAAAATCAAGCAAGTTTTTGGTAGCAAGAATGTTGTTTGAAAAGTAATCTTCAAACGTTGAAGTATTCGAAATACCCGGATGTGCGGAAAAATGAAAGATATAGTCTAAATCTTCAGGAAGTGTTTCAATTAAATTATCGGTTCTAAGATCAATTCGTAATATATTAATCCCTTTTTCTGAAAGTGTTTTAGCATTCAGTTCTTTCAATTCAATATTATAATACGGAGAGAAATTATCAATCCCAATTACTTCGTGTCCCATTTCGGCTAATCTTTCCGAAGTGTGTGAACCTATAAACCCTGCTGCGCCTGTAACGAGTATCTTCATGTGTTAATTTTCCAATTACAAAGTAACAGCTTTTTTTATGTTTCTGAATTATTCATTAAAAAAGAAATACTTTTGCACAGATAAACTAATAAATTTCTATGTACGAATTCACCATAATTGTCCCAGTGTACAATGAAGAAGATAATCTGGAACGGGTTGAAAAAGAACTGCTTGCCTACACCAAAATAGCAACAAAAAAGACGGCTATTCTATTGGTCAACGATGGGTCTTCTGATAAGAGTCAAGAATTAATCGAAGCCATATGCCAACGAAATGAAGCTTTCAACTATATATTATTTGAGGAAAACCGTGGTTTGAGCGCTGCAATTAAAGCTGGGTTTGATTATGTAGAAACACCTTTGTTAGGATATATTGACTCTGACCTACAAACTGCCCCTGAAGATTTTAACTTATTACTACAACATATTGGCGAATATGATTTGGTAACTGGTGTTCGAGCCGATAGAAAAGATACGTTTGTAAAAAACATGTCTTCAAAAATAGCCAACGGTATTCGGCGTACTTTTACCAAGGATGGTATGGATGATACAGGTTGCCCCCTTAAAGTTATCAAAAGTGATTATGCAAAACGTATCCCCATGTTTAAAGGGTTACATCGTTTTTTACCAGCTATGATTTTATTGCAAAATGGAAAAATTATACAAATACCAGTACAGCATTTTCCAAGAATGGCAGGAACTGCTAAATTTGGGGTTTGGAATCGTTTAATTGGCCCATTAATGGATTGTTTTGCCTATTTATGGATGAAAAAAAAGTACATTAATTACCAAGTAAAAAGCAAAGGATGAGCAATTGGCTTATTTACGGCATTGGTTTTTTGGCACAAGCACTTTTTTCGGGTCGTTTGCTGGTGCAATGGATTCTTTCAGAAAAAAGCAAGCGCGTCATTACCCCTTCCCTATTTTGGAAACTAAGTTTATTAGCTTCCTTTCTGCTGTTTGTTTATGGTTATTTACGGGATGATTTTGCTATCATGTTAGGGCAATCGCTTACCTATTTCATTTATATCCGAAATTTGCATTTACAAGGTGAATGGCAAAAATCGCCCAAGTGGTTTCAATTGTTTTTACTCGCCTTCCCAATTTTTATCGTGGTTTATGCCTATAACAATGGTGAATACGACCTCAACCAACTATTCAACAACGAAGAAATCCCACTTTGGTTGTTACTGTTAGGTATATTTTCTCAATTGATTTTTACATTACGTTTTATCTATCAATGGATCTATTCTGAAAAAACAAAAACCTCACAATTGCCTGTCGGATTTTGGCGTATGAGTGTGGTCGGGGCTTCACTGATATTAACCTATGCAATTTTTAGGGAAGATCCGGTATTGTTTATTGGTCATATTGCCGGGTTGGTTATTTACATTCGAAATATTTTTATCTGGAAAAAGCAACGTCGATTTGAAGGTTAAAAAAATACATATCACCATACTCATACTCGTTTGCATTGCTATATTCTTTGTAAACCTTGATGCTATTTTCGTGAACATTATGGAAGCCCGAAATTTCACTACTGCCCGTGAAATGCTTCACGATGGCAATTGGCTTCTCACTACTTTAAATGGTGAACCACGCTACCAAAAGCCACCCTTGCCTACTTGGCTTACAGCAATATCGGCTGCGATTTTTGGATTAAAAAGCTTGACTGCCCTTCGGCTTCCAGCTGCCTTGATTACAGTTGTTTTAATAGTGTTTTCGTATAAATTAGCGTTAAAATTTACCCGTAGCAGAACGTATTCCTTTATTTCGTCTCTAATTATGGCTACTTCATTTTATATCATCTTTGCTGGGCGGAATGGGCAATGGGATATTTTCACCCACGGGTTTATGATGGTCTGTATTTATTACTTGTACCTCTTCTTTACTTCGGAAAAGCAAAAATATATGCATGCAGTAATCGCTGCTTTATTTTTTGGGTTTTCATTTATGAGTAAAGGGCCTGTGTCGTTGTATGCATTGTTTTTACCTTTTTTAATTTCCTTCAGAATTGTTTACAAATACCAGAACTTTAAATCACGATTACTGCCACTGCTTACCTTTTTAGTAGTTGCACTACTTGTTTCAGGTTGGTGGCATTGGTACACTTATACTTTTGATACGCAAGATGTAGCTGAAATCACCCAAAAAGAAACCTCAAATTGGACCAGCTATAACGTGCGTCCGTTTTATTACTATTGGAGTTTTTTTACACAAAGCGGTGTTTGGACGATTCCCGCATTTGTTGGGTTGCTTTACCCTTATTTAAAAAACCGCGTGTTCAATAAAAAGGCGTATTTATTTACTTTTTTATGGACGATGGTTTCGGTTGTATTGCTTTCTATCATTCCTGAAAAGAAATCACGCTATTTACTTCCTGTGTTGATTCCGTTGGCATTGAATACAGGGTTTTATATTGAATATCTCTTCCGAAGATTTTCTGAAATCACAGATAAACGAGAAACGGTTCCTGTATATTTTAACTTCGGGTTAATCGCTACTATCGGTCTAGTTTTCCCAATAGGTGGGTATTTGTTTTTAGGTGTTGATGCGCTTTCTGGCAATTGGGGTTGGTACATCGTACTTTCAATTGTTTTATTCACTATTGGATTTTTAATATTTCAGAAATTATACAAGAAAAGAATAAAAGCGGTTTTCTATTTAACCATTGCTTTCATTGCTTCCATTATCTGTTTTGGAATGCCGCTCGCAAAAACATTGACGATTAATCCTGAATATAAAAGTTTGGCCAAACTGAACGATTGGCAAGAAAAAACCGATTTAAAGGTCTACGAACTCACATACTTTACCCCAGAAATGATATGGGAATACGGGAAACCGATTGAAGTGCTTAAAAAAGACGAGCGATTTAAAACACCTTCTGAAACTACTTTCGGCGTACTCGTGGCAGAACCGGATAAAGATTTTTTCAGAAAAAAGTTTAAAGATTATTCTATTGAAAAAGTCACACGTTACGATATGAATCCTAATGCTCCAGGCAGTCGTACGCACCGTGATAGATTGTATAGAGATTTGTATTTGGTGAAGAAGTAACACTTCGACACTTCGATACAAATAGTCAAGAATTGCATTCTTGACCATTCATTTAGTGGCCTACGTTTCAGCCTTTGTTTTCCATTCTAGACTATTTACTCAGTGACGTTTGTTATGAATCTAATTTTTCACAAACCTACGTTGTCCCCAAAGTTGTACTTTGTAGAACAAAAATCCTATTAAAGCCCCAAAAAACATTCCGGTAACAATGTCCAAAGGATAGTGTACGCCTAAGTAAATTCTGCTGTATGCAACTACGGCCGCCCAGAACAATAATAGAAAGGGTAAATAATGATACCACTTTTTCAATAATAAGCTTAAAAAAACGGCCGCAGCCATCGAACTGGCAGCGTGGGCAGAAAAATATCCATACCGACCACAACGTACAGCTACATAACGCATGGTTTCTTGCAAGGTATCTACTTGACAAGGCCGTGGACGTTTTATTCCATATTTGAATAAATTAGCTAATTGATCGGTTGCAGTAATCATCAAGGCTACACTTACCAAAACAACCAAAGTGCCTTTTAACCCATAATGTTTATAAACGAGGTATAATAGAAACGCGTATATAGGAATAGATGACCATTTTTCGGTAACGATTAGCCAAAAACCATCCCAAGAAGTGTTTCCCAGTTTGTTTAGGAATAGGAAAAGCTCGGTATCATATTTCAGTAATTCCTCAATCATTTTCGTAACGGGCTACTTCGCGGTCGTAAAATTCGGTTGCTTCTTTTATGTAATTTTCAGTTTCAGACTCCAATTCTTTTTGGTCGTGATTGTCAAATTCTTCTAACCATTCCACCTCATCGTCTTCCAAGTTGATAATGAAACGAGGAAACTCCGTATGGATAACAAAAATAGCGGTGGGATAATCTGTGTTATCTCCTAAAATATATTTGGGTAATGTCATGTTGGTATATTTATAAAACTAGGCAAGTTCTGCTTCAGCTTTACTTGCTATTAATTTTTTTGAAAGGTAATTAAATCTGATGAATAACAAGATGCCCGAAACGGTAAGACCTGCCAAGAGTCCAAGCCAAATTCCTGAGCTACCATATTCAGTATACGTACTTAGGTAGTACATAATGGGAAACCCAATTAACCAATAGGCAACAAAAGTGATTAACGTAGGTATTTTTACGTCTTGCATACCGCGTAACGCTCCCAAAGCTACCACTTGTACCGTATCGGATATCTGGAAAACAGCTGCAATCAATAATAATTTTGCAGCAATTGAAACCACTTCGTAATTATCGGCAAATTCCGCTACATTGTCATAATCCAGATATAGTTTTGGCAAGGCTGTGTTGAATATCATAAAGAAAGCAGCAAACACAACTGCCAATAAGGTTGACAGTAGAAAAATAGAAAATGTAATTCGGCGTAATTCTAAAAACCGCTTTAATCCTTTTTGGTTTCCTACCCGTATCATGGCCGCTACGCTAAAGCCGGTCGCCACCATAAACGTCATAGAAGATAGGTTTAAGGCAATTTGATTAGCGGCTTGGGGGTTTTTTCCTAAAATTCCTGAAAGCCATATAGCAGATGTAAAAATGGCTACTTCAAAAAACATTTGCATGGAAGAAAGGCTTCCTAAGTTAAATACTTTTTTCAGCATCGTTTTTGAAAGCGTAAACAGCTTAATATTCAATACAAAATCCCTCGATTTATGATGCTGTGATAGCATATACCATAAATATATAACCATTATAACACGAGAAGCCAACGTACCAATTGCAGCGCCCACTACGCCCAATTCTGGCATTCCTAGTTTTCCGAAGATGAAAATGTAGTTTAAAATAACATTTACTACGTTCGCTACTACGGTGGCATACATTGGATACCGCGTCATCGACAGCCCATCGCTAAACTGTTTAAAGGCCTGAAAAATTATTAATGGAATAATGGATATCGCCACTAAATTAAGGTATGGCATTGCAAGCTCGACCACCTCTTCAGGTTGGTTCATTATATACATCAAGGGTTTGCCTAATAGCAATACCAAAAACATGGCTATGGCTAAAACGGAACAAAGAAAAAGACCATGTTTAAAAGAAGATTTACCTGCTTCAAAATTATTCTCGCCATCAGCTTCGGCAACCAAAGGTGTAATCGCAGTTGAAAACCCAATACCAATGGACATGGCAATAAACATAAAACTATTACCCAAGGATACGGCGGCCAGTTCTGCGGTTCCCAATTGCCCAACCATGATATTATCGACCAAAGCCACCACCGTATGCCCTAACATCCCTAATATTACAGGCGTAGCAAGACGAATGTTGTATTTAAACTCTTTAGTATATTGTTGCAACAAACTGAGAAAATTTTTGGCAAAGGTAGCAAACCCAATCGGACTAAATTTGGTAACTTTCCGTAAAATTTAAAAACCATGCAATCGCAAGCCAAAACACCTGAGCAATACATTGCCGAACTTCCGGAAGATCGTAAAGAAGTTATTTCAAAATTCAGGAACATCATTTTAGAAAACCTTCCGAAAGGTTTTGAAGAACAAATGACGTATGGAATGTTAGGATATGTCGTTCCACATTCCCGCTATCCTGATGGCTATCATTGCGACCCTAAACAGCCGTTGCCATTTATAAATTTGGCTTCTCAGAAAAATCATATCGCACTTTATCATTCCGGAATTTATAGTGACCCAGAATTACTGAACTGGTTTACGAATGAATGGCCCAAGCATGCTTCTAATAAACTGGATATGGGAAAAAGCTGTATTCGCTTTAAAAACCCGAAGAAAATCCCTTTTGATTTAATGGCTGAGTTAATTGGAAAAATGACCGTTGATGAGTGGATTGAGAAATATGAAAGTGCTGTAAAGGGTCGATAGAAATGAAACTGACTGAATTAAATAATAAAAAGTGGGTTCTTTATATAGGTAATATACTTATTCTCTATTCTTCATTTTTAATTTTCGGAGTTTTTCTGGTTATGCTAAGATTTTTCGACTCGACAGGAAATGCAAGTTACGATGAAAGAATTACTATATTTTTTGATAAAGCGTTCGTTGTTGGAGGAATTTTCTTGTCTATCTGTATAATTATTATGATAATACTAAAATTTTACAGGCAGAATTTTATCATTTTAATATTCGGTATTTTTACTTTATTAACTTATTATTTAAAAATCACTAACCTGATATAAAAACGTTGTACAATTTATAACTGTGGTTATATGCGAACGCTATTAAAAATTAATCTGTTATTGAAGCTTCACTTTCCTACTTTTTAAAAGCTGCTGTTCTTAGTTTTAACTCAGATGTATTCCCTTTTTCTTCATTTTCATTTTCCGAAGAAAAAATTAACAGCTCTTTATTTCGCTTTCCCTCACAATTGATGTTGGGAAAACAAGCTGAAACGTGTTTTGAATTTTTGCTGAAACAATCTAACCGCTATCAATTGCTCGCTGCCAACATTCAAATACAAGGCGAAACCAAAACCTTGGGCGAAATGGATTACCTGGTTTTTGATACCGAAACACAGAAAACGCTTCATATTGAATTAGCCTGCAAATTTTATTTGTTTGATGATAATTTAGGTCCTAATTCTGAAGCCAAATGGATTGGCCCCAACCGAAAAGATACGTTAAAGGAAAAACTAGACAAAGTAACCGAAAAGCAGTTTCCCTTGTTATATGCACCTGAAACTGCTGACTTTTTGAAAGATTTACATCTTGACATTACTACTATTGAACAGCAAGTATGTATTAAATCGTTTTTATTCCTTCCGAAGGATTTCAATAAAGAAAAGCTTTCAAAGCATTATCAAGAATGTATTGTGGGGACCTATATTCCTTTTTCAAAATTTGATACTGAAGAAAATAGCGGTGCTTTGTTTGCAATTCCCGATAAAAAAGAATGGTTAATCCCTCCTGAAAGTTTGACTGAATGGTTTTCTTTTTCTGAAACGAAAGAAAAAATAGCAAGTTTAGTGACCAATAAAAAATCCCCGTTGGTATATAAAAAACAAAAAGATACTCTCGAAAAAATCTTCGTGGTTTGGTGGTGATTACACGATAATTCTTTTTCCCTCAACCGAAATGGGTGAACCTTCAGCCAACATAACCGAAATTGGTGTTGCTGTATTTAAAAACTCAAAATCAGCCCCGTAATTCGCAGCAAAATCTACTTGAATTTCATAATTTTTCACATTGTAAACATCCCATTTAGGATGTCTAACTTCGTATTCGGTAGTTTTTGAGTCCGTTTTCTTACCATAGCCCCAATAATGTTCTGTGATAAATTCATCTTTAGAGTTTGGTTGAATAGCGTGTGGATCTAATTCAGTTTCTAATTTAAAAAATTGCTCTTTCCCTTTTTGTAACCAATGGTATTCCGTAATGAGACTATCATTACTGCTTTTCCAGATATGACTCATTTTTTGTGTTTCATACCGTTCATTGTAAAAGACATTTGCTATAAAAGTTACAGCTCGTTTTGGCACAATTTCTTTTACGAACACAACGCCACGTTTCCAGCCGATTTAAGATTTATAGCGAACGTAAAAACGTAGGTTTACTTCTTCAAAATTTACGTGATTAGGTACTTTTACACCCAGTAGCTTTACATTTTTAAACATAAAGCCAACCAAACTTGCATAATGAATACCGTTAAAAGTATCCAATTCGGTATGAGCAGGAAGGTATTTTTGAAGCGATTTAGGATCAACTTCATAATTAGCAAAAGCCAATCGTCTCCATTCGGCTGTTAAAAAACTCATTGTTTAGTTTTTAACGGTGCTCATTTCGGTTTTGGTTCCGTATTTATCGATAAGGTATACCAAGCTTGCCATAGTGGCACCGCCAAGTTCCAATTCGCGTTTGTTAATGGCATCGAACGTGTCGTTTGCTGCGTGGTGATGATCAAAATAGCGCTGTGAATCGGGACGTAACCCTGCCAAGACAATATTTTCATCTTTTAACGGACCAATATCTGCTCCACTTCCGCCTTTAGTAAACGAATGGATTAAATACGGTTCAAATAATGGTTTCCATCTTTCAATTTGTGCAAAGTTTGCGGCATCGGTATCAAATGAAAAACCTCTCGGGGTAAATCCGCCGGCATCGCTTTCTAATGCAAAAATGTGTTGTTCGTTTTTCAGTCTTGCTTGTTCAGCATATTTCTTTCCGCCGCGAAGTCCGTTTTCTTCATTCATAAATAATACTACCCGAACACTGTGCTTTGGTTTGTAGTTTATTTCTTTAAACAACCGCAATACTTCCATAGACTGTACGCAACCTGCACCATCGTCGTGAGAACCGTCACCCAAATCCCAAGAATCTAAATGACCGCCTACAACAATATATTTATCGGGGTACGTGGTACCGGTGATTTCGCCTATCACATTATGTGACTGTACATCATCATACGTTTTGCAGTTTTGTTTGAAGTAAAATTTAAGATCTGGCTTAATACCCAATGCCCTACTTAAATAATCGGCTCCGTTTGTACTAATGGCACAAGCAGGAATTCTTTGATTGGCAGGCGTATCGCCATAACTCATGGTACCTGTATGTGGTAAATCGTCTTTACGTAAATTCATGGAACGCACTACAATACCAACGGCACCGTATTTGGCAGCTTCCATAGCGCCGGCATAGCGTTGATCTACACAACCGCCATAGGCCTCAAAAGTGTTAATTAAATTGGCTTGCATAGGACGGTTGTAGAAAACAATCTTACCTTCTATTTGTTCCCTACCGTATTTTTCAAGGTCGTCCAGGCCTTGTACTTCAATTACTTCAGCCTTTAAGCCTAATGCTGGTGTAGCTACAGAACCTCCTAATGCACAAATGTCGGTTGTAGTGGAAAGTCCAGGAGCGGTTTCAATGTAAGCGTATTCTTTAGTTCCACGTGTCCACTTTGGCACCATTACAGGTTGTAACCAAACTTTATCCAGTCCAAGTTTGTTTAGTTCGGCTTCAGTATATTTTACAGCTTTTTCTGCTTCCAATGATCCTGAGAGTCTGCCCCCAATTTCGTTGGAAAGGTGATCTAGCCAGTCGTAGCTTTTACCATTGAGCAAAGCCATATCATAAATATTTCGGATGGTAAGGGAATCTTCAGTATTGGTTTTTTGGGCATAAGCTTGAGAGAAAAATAAAGTAATAAGCAGTAAGGTAAGTAGTTTTTTCATAAAGGAGATTTTTCAATTTGAATAACGACATAAATTAATATTCATTGTAATCTAAGCTATTCGTTTTCCAATTGATTTTTATATTCTGAAATCTTAGCTTTTATTTCAGGTTCTAATTCGGGTTCTTTTATGTCTTTAAAGCTTGTCATAACTTCATATAAAATTTTTGACACCAAATATCGGGCAGTGGGTTTACTATCTGAAGGTATCACATACCAAGGTGCGTAATCGGTAGATGTATTATTTAGAAGGGCTTCGTAACATTTCATATATTCATCCCAGAGTTTACGCTCTTTTAAATCCCCGGGTGAGAATTTCCAGTTTTTATTCTTTTTATTTAGCCGTCTTAGCAGTCGGTGTTTTTGCTCATCTTTACTAATATTCAAAAAGAATTTAAATACAATTGTACCGTTTTCTGAGAGTGTTTTTTCGAAAGAATTAATTTGCTCAAATCGTTTCTGCCAAAAGGATTCATCAATATCTGAAACTTTTGTGACATCAGGCAAGTTTTCATTTAAAATATATTCGGGGTGTACTCGAGTTACCAATACATTTTCATAGTGTGTCCGGTTAAAAACACCAAACTTCCCACGCTGTGGCAACGCTATGTAATGACGCCAAAGATAATCGTGTTTCAATTCGTTTTTAGAAGGCGTTTTAAAACTGTGTACTACAACCCCACGGCTGTTAAACTCTTCAAAAACTTCACGAATCAAGCTATCTTTCCCTGCCGTATCCATTCCTTGTAAACAAATTAATGCAGCGTACTTTCCATGTGCATACATAGTGTCTTGAAACTTCGCCAAATCCTTTCGGGTGGTTCTCAAGGCGTCTTTTATTTCGTCTTTAGTAGCTTTTAAATCTACTTTCGTTGGCGTTTCTTCAATGGTTATTTTTTCTGAAACTTTATAATCTGAAATATTAAATGCCTTCATAATATATTTATTTGGTTGCAAATAGTTTTACGTCTTTTTCGCTTACTTCGGCCCCTCCTAATATTATTAGACGTTCCACAACATTGCGAAGCTCCCGGATGTTTCCGGTCCAGTCGTATTCTTTGAGTTTTTTTAAGGCTTTTTCAGAAAAACTTTTGTGTGCCGTACCATGCTCATCGGCAATTTTTTTGCTGAAGTACTCTACCAATAAAGGAATGTCATCGCGCCGCTCGTTCAATGGTGGAACTTTTATTAAAATTACAGCTAATCGGTGGTATAAATCTTCCCTAAAATTGCCTTCTTCAATTTCCTTTTTTAAGTCTTTATTGGTAGCGGCAATTACCCGTACATTCACTTTTATATCTTTATCGCTACCTACCCGTTGTACTTTGTTTTCTTGCAGTGCCCGCAATACTTTTGCTTGTGCGGAAAGGCTCATATCGCCAACTTCATCCAGAAAAATAGTTCCTTTATTGGCCGCTTCAAATTTACCTGCACGATCTTTGTTAGCATTCGTAAAAGCTCCTTTTACATGACCAAACAACTCGCTTTCAATTAATTCGCTTGGTATAGCTGCACAGTTAACTTCAATCATTGGTCCTTTGTTACGATCGCTTTTTTGATGTAACCAATGGGCCACCAGTTCTTTACCTGTACCATTAGGGCCTGTGATTAATACCCTTGCTTCGGTAGGGGCCACTTTTTCGATCATTTCTTTAATATGAACGATTTCTTGCGACTCCCCGATCATTTGGTAATTCTTGCTTACTTTTTTCTTTAAACGGGTATTTTCAACGACCAATTCTTTTCTGTCCAATGCAATACGAACCGTGTTGAGCAAACGATTTAAATCTGGCGGTTTCGATATGTAATCGAACGCCCCCAAACGCATTGTGTTTACAGCAGTATCTAAATCGCCATGACCCGAAATCATAACAATAGGCGTTTCTGGTTTTATCTTTTTAATAGATTCGAGTACTTCGACTCCGTCCATTTTAGGCATTTTAATGTCACAAAGTACCAAGTCGAAATCTTTGTCTTTAATAAGTTCGGTGCCTTCCAATCCATCTTCGGCTTCGGTAACTTCGTAGGTGTCGTTTTCTTCGGTTAGAATTTTTACCAGCACACGGCGAATGGCGGCTTCATCTTCAATTATTAAAATCTTTGGCATTGGTTGTTAGTATTTAAATTTAAACCCAGCTCGAAAATAAGGGGTGTTTGTAGAATTAATTTCATAGATTTTTTCACCATCATTGTTTTCCATCCTAAAGTTGTTATAGACTGAATGTGCGGCATAGCCATAAAACAATAAATGGTCTGTAAAAAAATGTTCATAGCCTAATCCTAAAAGTCCAACCGTATGTTCAATATTTTCTACTTGCTTACTATTAGGGTTTTGACTTGAATTTGGAACAAAATTATTCTGAAGGTTCGAAAAAATATTGTCTAAAGTTGCAAATGCTTGTATGGCATCTTTGTGACTATCGTTTAAATAATGGCGAACATTTGTTTTTGGCACTCCCAATGTAAATGTCCAATTGGGATGAAACTCCTTAAAATAGTTTATAAGTGGCAATGGATAGTTACGTCCGGGTGTTGTAGAGTACGTTAGCCCTAAAATTAGGCGATAAGGTTTTGCTACTGTAGTGTCATTTTTTTTATCTAAAATAGCGTAAATGCCACCTTCGTAAACAACATCGTCGTTGCCTATTTTATTTTCCAAAGTAGAGTTAATACGCGCTCCTGCTCGAACTCCAAAGCGCCAATCCTTATTATATTTCCAAGTGTAGCCTAAATTAAGTCTCATATCTTGAGAAGAATCAACCAGGTTGTCTCCAAATGCATTAACATCTTCAGTATCCTTTATTGAAAAATCAATATATCGATACTCTAAGCTTATTACAAAAATGCTTCCGTTCTCTTTGTCTAATGGTATAGGTGCCTGAACGAGGGCTCGGTATCTGCTTATGGAATTATCAGATTTTGAAAAAGGTATGTTTAAATATTCAACTCTAGCAAGATCGGTAGTTTGGGCAAAAGTTGCGGTACATATTAAAATAAGAAACGTAGTGAATACCTTCTTAATTTGCTGATTGTTTTTGTTCATCAAAGTAGTTATCTATTTTTTAGTTTGAAATAAGTGTACATCGCGTTGCGGGAACGGGATGGTAATTTGGTTTTCCCTAAACAGTTGGTCTATACGAAAACGCATTTCACTTTTAATTCGGGGATCTACAAAACTATCTCCAATATAAAAGTAGATACTAAATATAAGCGCTGAATCTCCAAAATCCTCAAATAATACGAAAGGTTTAGGACTTTTTAACACACCTTTTTGTTTTTCGGCACTTTGTAAGAGCAATTCTTTAACCAAAGTTGTATCACTTCCATAAGCAACACCAACTCTTACAAACTCTCTAGTAGTTCGATGGTTCTGGGTGTAATTGTATATAGTATCGGTAATAAACTTATGATTAGGGATAATGATAATCTTATCATCACGAGTAATGGCACGCGTGGTTCGCAATTTTATATCTATTACTCTACCAACTTTATTGTTCAGTTCTATAATGTCCCCTACTAACAAAGATTTGTCAAGAATAATAAAAATACCTCCTATTACATCCTTAAAAAGGTCTTGTAAGGCCAAACCTAAACCAACCAATAATGCCGCTGAAGCTGCTAAAAAAGGAGTCACATTTATCCCTGCTACACTTAAAACAGCAAACACAACAACAATATAGGTGACATATTTAATAAACTTGAAAACACTAATAAACTTACGTTTATCGTTTTCTGCCATTCTACGAGTAAACAAAACCCGTATCCATTTTAAAATAAAACTGGCAATAAAGAAAGAAAAAACCACTAGGATGAGTAATCCAATGGTAATATTAATTTGTTTGTCACCTTCTCCAAAATGAAAGCCTAGTTGAAGAAATTCTTTAATATTTCCCCAAATATCATCTTTTACTACATGTTCTATTTTTTCAGAAACCTTTTCCTGCTGAATCATCTTTAGTATTTAAGCCACTTGATAATCTCTTTATAGCTCGCCTTTTTTCCATACATTAAAATACCAACTCGGTAAATTTTTGAAGCGAACCAAACTGTACCCATAAATGTACCAAATAAAATAACTACTGATACAATTTGTTGCCAAATAGGCACACCAAATGGAATACGCATTAACATCACTACAGGTGAAGTAAAAGGTATAAAAGAGAATATTTGTGACACCGTACCATGAGGGTTATCAATTACGGTAAAGAAACCTACATAAACCGCCAATATTAAAGGCATTAAAATAGGCATCATAAACTGCTGTGTATCCGTCTCACTATCAACAGCAGCACCAATGGCTGCATATAAAGATGCATACAGTAAATACCCACCAATAAAGAATAGGACAAACATGATAATTAAATTAGCAATAGGTAACGAATTTATTTCGTGAATCACTTCTAATGCTATTTGTTCTGCGCCACTGCCATTGGCATCAAGCATTTGCTGTTGCGGAGTTTGTACAGCTGAAGGATCTATCCCTAAAATTGAAGTCACTACAATACTAAATACGCCTATTAATACAATCCAAGCTAAAAACTGAGTGATTCCCGCTAAGGTTGTACCAAAAATTTTACCCAGTAAAAGCTTCATTGGTTTTACTGAAGAGATGATTACCTCAATAATCCTACTGGTCTTTTCTTCAATTACACTACGCATAATCATATTTCCGTAGATGATAATAAACATAAACAGTAAATATCCAGCTGCACCGCCAAAAATTAATTTAAGACCTGAGCCCAATTTTGAGGTTTCTTGTCCGGCATAGGTTTCTAAATTTGTGTCAATTTTTATACGAAGTTCATCAATTTTATTTGGGTCTATTCCGGCTTCCTGAAGTTTTTCTTTATTTACTTTTTCTTCAATGGCATCTTGAATATCATCCATAATGGTTAAGGACGGTGAATCTTCAGAATAAAAAGTGATTTTATTGGCAAGCTCATCAATTGTTTGTGTTTTGGGAATGTACAAAAAACCGTAATATTCTGATTCTTCAGATAGTTTTTTTGCTTCAGAAAGTGAAATATCACTCAATGGCTTATAATCTATTGAGCCGGTATCTTCAAACTCATCGACAAACAGGTTGCTTTCGTCCAAAATCGTAATGGTTCGTATGCTATCGCTATTAACATCAGACAAATAGGCAACCAACGTAAAAATACCAACCAATATCAACGGACTTAAGAACGTCATAATGATAAAGGACTTGTTTCTTACTTTATTTAAGTACTCTCTTTTTAATATTAGGGAAAGATGATTCATATCCTATTGATTAGTTGTTACGTACAGTTTCTATAAAAATATCGTTTGCTGAAGGGATTACCTCTACAAAATGGGTAAGCTCCCCTTTTCCAGTTAAATACGTGATTAAATCGTTGGCGGTGTGTGTTTCTGGAATCTGAACTTTATACTGTAATTCGTTATTAATGCTTTTAAAAGTTGCTGGAAATAAGGTGAATTTTTCTTTTAAATCGGCCGTGACCACATCGGGGTATTCTGCCTGAATACCTACTTCATAAGTATTCGATTTATATTCCCGTTTGATATCGATCAACTTACCGTCCAATATCTTATTTCCCTTATTAATCAAGGCAATATGGTCGCACATTTCTTCTACAGATTCCATACGGTGTGTAGAAAAAATAATGGTGGCCCCATCATCGCGCAGTTTTAATATTTCGTCTTTAATTAAGTTGGCGTTTATAGGATCGAAACCACTAAAAGGTTCATCAAAGATTAGCAATTTTGGATTGTGCATGACGGTAACCACAAACTGGATTTTTTGTGCCATCCCTTTCGAAAGCTCTTGTATTTTTTTGTTCCACCAATCGCCTATTTCCAAACGGTCAAACCAATATTTTAATCGTTCTTTAGCTTCGGTTTTGCTCAAGCCTTTTAATTGTGCCAAGTACAATGCTTGCTCCCCTACTTTCATGGATTTGTACAAACCCCGTTCTTCGGGCAAATACCCGATATATTTAATATGATGCGGTTGTAGTTTTTCACCATCCAAAATAACCTCACCAGTATCAGGCATAGTAATTTGATTAATGACACGAATAAAAGTTGTTTTTCCAGCACCATTTGGCCCCAACAAACCAAAAATGCTTCCTTTGGGGACCTCAATTGATATGTTATTGATTGCTTTATACTTGCCGAATGTTTTGGTAACATTATTTGCTACTAAAAGTTTTTCCATAAATTTTTGCTATCGATTTCGTAAAGATATTGAATTGCTTGTGAAGGCAAATACGTATTTCTGGTAATTTAATCTGTTAGTGCTGTAAAGCTAAGTTTTGTTACAGTTTTAAAGGTAGAATCCGAATAAAAAAACACCATAAAAGCACTGTTTTCCTAGTAATTGCCCTAAAAAACAAAACCCACCCTCTATAAATAAAGGGTGGGAAAAAAATTGCTATGAAAAAGAAAAATTATCGCTTTTAAGTATAGCGATGAATCAAATATAGGTAAAAATTATTTAATTAACGTTTATTTAAGAAAACATGTCTTTTACCTTTTCAAAAAATGATTTGTCTTCTTTTTCAGGCTTGGGCTGAAAGTGCTCATCGTCAGTCATCTTCTCAAAAAAGGCACGTTGTTCTTTACTTAAGGTTTTAGGGGTCCAAACATTTACATGTACGAGTAAATCTCCAGATCCATAACCATTAATGCTTGGTATTCCTTTATTACGAAGCCTTAGTATTTTTCCACTTTGTACTCCAGGCTCTACCTTAATACGCACTTTTCCCGTGACGGTATCAATTTCTTTTGAAGCACCCAATGTAGCATCTGGGAAACTGACGTAAAGATCGTAATGCAAGTTATCACCTTCCCTTTGTAAGGTAGGGTGCTCTTTTTCCTCGATAGCCACTAATAAATCACCCGCTATCCCATTGCCAGGAGCATCGTTTCCTTTTCCTGAAACTTTAAGCTGCATACCATCTACTACACCTGCTGGGATTTTTATGGAAACGGTCTCTTCGGTCGCTAACATACCATGTGCATCTGCATTCGTAGGTTTACTATCTACTATTTGACCACTTCCACCACACACATTACAGGTAGTAGCTGTTTGCATACGGCCTAAAATTGTGTTCTGTATACGTGTCATTTGCCCTGAACCATTACACGTTGTACAGGTTTTATAGGTGGTGCCTTGCGCAACTTTCTTGCGTTTAACTTTAATTTTCTTTTCTACACCATTGGCAATTTCCTCTAACGTAAGTTGCACGCGAATACGAAGGTTGCTTCCTTTTACAGTTCTACGGCCTCTACCGCCGCCAAAACCTCCAAAACCTCCGCCGCCGCCAAAAGCGCCGCCAAAAATATCGCCAAATTGGCTGAAGATATCATCCATATTCATACCTCCGCCACCAAAACCACCAGAACCATCGAAGGCTTGGTGACCAAATTGGTCATAACGGGCTTTTTTATCGGGGTTACTTAGAACCTCGTATGCTTCAGCAGATTTTTTAAACATATCTTCGGCCTTATCATCACCAGGATTTTTATCTGGGTGATATTTAATAGCCATCTTCCGATATGCTTTTTTAATTTCTGCCGCCGTAGCGTTTTTACTTAAACCGAGTATTTCGTAATAATCTTCCTTCATAAATTATTGGCCTATCACAACTTTTGGGAACCGGATGATCTTTTCACCCAAGGTGTATCCCTTTTCAATTACATCAATTATTTTTCCTTTTAAATCGTCTGAGGGAGCGGGGATTTGCGTTACTGCTTCGTGTATTTCAGCATCGAACGTTTCGCCTTGCTTAGTATCTATAGGCTCGAGTCCTTTTGCTCGCAAGGTTTCTTTTAATTTGTTCTGAATTAATTCCACCCCTTTCAAAAGGTTATCGTCTTCCGCTTTTTCAATTTCTTTCAAAGCACGGTCAAAGTCGTCCATTACCGGAAGTAATGATGTTATTACATCCTGCCCGGCAGTTTTAAACAACTCAACACGCTCACGCCCGGTTCTTCTTTTGTAGTTTTCAAATTCTGCAAACAAACGCAAGTTACGTTCCTTTTCTTTTTCTAATTCTTCTTGCAGTTTTGTTAGCTCTTCTTCTTCAGGCTTTTGAGCTTCAGGAGAGTCAACGGCATCTTGTTGCTCCTGCTCTTTTGTTGCCACGTCATTTTCGGCAACTTCCTCTTTTTTGGTTTTATTTTTCTTGCTCATAAATGAGTTCATTTTTGTTTTTTTTCAGAAAGGTGCAAAAGTACTGCCATTTCCTATGAAATGACAAAATGTCAAGCATTTATTTTAATAGTATTTTAAGAAGAAGGAATCTTTAAAAGTATATTTTTGCTGAAATAATAAAAATTCAGAACAAACCATGAAGAAAACCATCATCAATAGTACATTGGCAGTTTTTATAGCAATAGGAGCTGTTTCTTGTAATGAAGGAAAAAAAGAGGCAAAAACATCAGAAGCGAAAGAAGTTGCCGAGACTACTCAAGAAGCTGTTGATTACACAGTTGATACTGCAGCATCGACCATTAAATGGCACGGTGAAAAACCAACAGGAAGCCACCACGGAACAGTAGATTTGGCAGAAGGTTCACTTTCTGTGAACAACAACATGATTGAAGCTGGTAATTTTACCATCGACATGAAAACCATTAACGACGAAGACTTGGAAGGTGAGAAAAAAGCAAATTTAGAAGCACACCTTATGGGTACTGTGGAAGGAAAAGAAGGAGACTTTTTTAATGTAAACAAATATCCAACCGCAACTTTCGAATTAACTGGAGTAGAAGCGATGGGCGACCATACAATGATAAAAGGAAACCTTACCATGAAAGATAAAACAAACCATATTGAGTTTCCTGCGACTGTGAATATGGATGTTGACAAGGTAATGATTGAGAGTAAACCTTTTACTATTGACCGTACAAAATGGGGTGTTAATTACGGTTCTAAATCAGTATTTGACAACTTAGGGGATAAATTTATAAGTGACGATATTGAATTGACAATATCATTGATTGCTAAAAAGTAATCACTGTAAAGCACAAAAAAAAAGACGGTCTAAAAAGACCGTCTTTTTTCTTATAATAAATTTTTTATCGCGGGTGCCACATTAACGTATCTAAACTCATAGCCACTTTCTTCCAGTTTTTTTGAGCTTACCAACTGTCCTTTTAACACTAACACGGACATTTGACCCAAAACCAGTCGCAATACAAATCCTGGTACGTTAGGCAACCAAAGGTCTTTTTCTAAATATGCAGCAATTTTTTGCGTCATTTTTTCATTGGTAACAGGGTTGGGAGCAGTAGCATTATACACTCCTCGAAGCCCATTTTTCAATACATGCATGTAAATACATACAATATCTTCTATGTGTATCCAAGACATCCATTGTTTGCCACTACCTAATGCTGCACCAAATCCTTTTTCAATGGGCTTAACTAATTTGGGGAATGCGCCATCATCTTCTGCCAGGACAACACCAGTGCGCACTTTTGTCACCCTCATGTCTAATTTTTCAAATTGATCTGCGGCAGCTTCCCAAGCTTGAACGACTTCCGCTAAGAAAGTAGTATCAACTGCTGTATCTTCTTCAGTATATAATCGGGATTCGCTATTTGGGTAAATACTTACACCGCTTGCAGAAATAAAATGTTTTACTGTTGTTTTATTATTTTTGAGAGTTTCAAATATAAGGTCGGCTGTTTTGGTGCGGCTTTCTATAATTGTTTTCTTATAGCTTTTTGTCCATCTTTTTGATATGGTTGCACCTACCAAATTAATGATCGTAGTTACATCTTTAAAAGCATTTTTATCAATCTTACCTTCATAAGGGTTCCAATAAAACCCTTTGTAATTGGGCTCATTTTCTATTTTTTCTTTACTCGTTGTTAAATAGTTTACAGAAATGCCTGCTTTATGGCATTCTTTTGTTAACTGTGTCCCTATCAATCCTGTTGCTCCCGTTATCAATACTTTCATAAATCATTAAAATTCTCTTGTGATAGCTTTTTATTTAAAGTTACAGGATATGTCCAGTAATCCCAAAGCACTTAACGCAATATTAAGATTGGAGTATGCAAAATGATTGTTTTAAAAAGTCTCTTTAAGTTTTAGGAGTGCTTTGTAGCCCTTAACATTTCTCTTTTTCCAGGCGGGCCTGGTAATCGCTCTACCGTAAAACCAACAGCTTCCATATTTCTGCGTACGCTTCCTTTTGCCGAATAGGTCACTAGAACTCCATCTACTTGTAGTGCATTGTACATTTTCTTGAAGATCTCGAGCGTCCATAATTCGGGTTGCACTCTTGCTCCAAAAGCATCAAAATAAATAAGGTGGAATGCTTGTTTATCCTGTATTTCAGAAAAAAACTGTTTTCTTTTTGTTAGATGAAAATTGGGGATTATAGTGTTTTCTATTTCCCATTCTGTGTTATGCAGTTTTTGAAATTTAACTGTAGAAATATCTAACAACTTGGCATAGTTTAATCTCTCACTTTCAGATATAGGTATGGGATAAGCCTCCACACCTGTGTAATTAATTTGAAGATTTTTTTCTTTAGCTTCCAGAAGTGTTAAAAAAGCGTTTAACCCCGTTCCGAAACCAATTTCGAGGATAGAAAGTGAATTGGTGGCGTGTTTATTACAAAAATAGTGAAGACCCGTTTTTATAAAAACGTGCCGTGCTTCGGCTATAGCTCCGTGTTTTGAATGGTACTGTTCATCCCAGTCCGGCAAATGGATTGTTATAGATCCATCGCCGGTTTTAAGGAATGTACGTTTCATTATTATTGTTTATCAGCTGTTTCTGGTAATAACACTCCGTGTGATAAAAAAGCATAGGTAAGCTCTGGCTCAGTAATTTCAGCAATCTCCTCTTCACTCTTTCCTGCATCTTTAGCAAAATGCTTTAAGTCTTCCACGCTTGTTTTTTCCACATATGCTTTTCCAGCTACTATAACCTCATCATTAGCGATGTCTTTTGGCATAAAAAAACCGTAATCTTTAAACTTCACAAATGCTTCTTCTTCGTCACCAATATCTAAACGCATCCAGCATCCTTTTTTCTGGCAAACCGAATTTACTTTTGAACGGAACTTTACTTCAGCTGTATCACCTACTTTCATTGCCTCAAATTTTTCTTTCATTTTGGCAGCAGATAAAACACCTTGGTCGTTAATTTTTTCACCAAAGGACTGATAAGCCATTTCTTTAGAAGTTTCAGTCACTTCCTCTACAGTTGTCATCTCATTTTCAACTTCTTCACTTTTCTTGTTCTCATTACAGCTTACAGCTATAAATAGAAGGGTAACGGCAAATACTAGTTTTTTCATGATCATTTTTTCAGAAATTAATTGTATATTATAATTCTACAATTTTAAGGAATTTTTAGATTTTTTTTAGAGTATTTTTTAATTAATTTTGACAGCTAAACAACCTATTCCATGAGTCTTATCACAAATGAGCATATTTCAATAGAGAAAATTAAAAAATCAAAGATAGACCAAGTAGATTTTGACAAACTCACATTTGGCAAGAATTTTACAGATTATATGTTTGAATGCGACTATAAAGATGGCAAATGGCAAAACCCCACTATTAAACCTTATGGCAATTTGGTATTATCACCTGCTACGAAGGTTTTTCATTACGGTCAAGCAGTTTTTGAAGGAATGAAAGCTTATAAGGACGATAATGGCGATGTGTTTTTGTTTCGTCCTGAAGAAAACTTTAACCGTATTAATAAATCCTCTAAAAGGATGGCGATTCCTGAATTTCCACGTGAATACTTTTTTGAAGCCTTACACACGCTTTTACAGCTTGATAAGGATTGGATAAAGCCTGGCGACGGAAACTCACTTTACATACGCCCCTTTGCTATGGCAACAGAAGTTGGAGTTTCGGCTGCACCTTCAGATGAGTATAAGTTTATGATTCTAATGGCGCCCGCTCAAGCCTATTATACCCACGATGTACGCGTGGTGATAGCAGAACATTTTAGCCGCTCTGCAGATGGTGGTGTTGGTTATGCAAAAGCTGCCGGAAACTATGGCGCACAGTTTTATCCTACTAATCTAGCTCGTGAAAAAGGTTTTCAACAAGTAATTTGGACCGACTCTAACGAACACAAGTATTTAGAAGAGGCTGGAACGATGAATGTCTTCTTTAGAATTAACGATACCTTGATTACCGCCCCTATTAGTGATCGAATTTTAGATGGTGTAACAAGGAAAAGTGTTTTAAAGTTAGCTGAACGCGCCGGAATTAAAACTGAGGTTAGACGTATTCAAGTTTCTGAACTAGTTGAAGCTGCTAAAAACAACGAATTGAAAGAGATTTTTGGAGCGGGAACCGCTGCTGTAATTAGCCCCGTTAGCGCATTTAGCTATAAGGACACCGTATATGATATACCGAAACCTGACGATAGCTACGCCGTTCGATTTAAAAAAGAATTAATGGATATTCAGCAAAACAGAGCTGAAGATCCTTTTGGGTGGAGATACCCTCTAGCTTAAATTAGCTTTAAAGAATTTAAAAGCCGAAAGAATAAGAATACTTTCGGCTTTTTTTATTTATCTAAAATGGACTGAATGTTGGGCTTAAAATAGTTGGGGCCTTTTAAAACCTTACCGTCTTCTCTGTAAATTGGTTTCCCGTCCGCTCCTAATTTACTCATATTGCTCCTTTGTATTTCGTTAAATACCTCTTCAATTTTATGTTGCATGCCATGTTCAATAATGGTTCCGCATAATATATAGAGCATGTCGCCAAGAGCATCTGCTACTTCTACCAAATCGTTATCATTGGCGGCTTCCAGATATTCTTCATTTTCTTCTCGCATCAATTTATAACGTAATAAATTTTTTTCCTTACCTAAGTCAGCAGTAGGAGTTTCTTTTTCCCCTAACCCAAAAGCCTCGTGGAATTTAGCAACAGCAGCAATTTTATTCTTCATATTATATAGTTTAGTTGTATTTTTGCATCCGTAAAATTACACATTTATGTTTAGTACAGGCCAATGGATTTTCGCTGCAATTTTTGCAGTTGCTTTTATAATAATTATGCTTTTTAGTTATCGAAAAGATAAAAATCTACATAAAAAATACTACAAAGGAAGCCTTTGGATCCTTATCGGCTTTATTGTCTTTATTATACTTCTATTGGCTATTAAAACATACATAAAACACTAGAATCCAATTCCGTAAAAAATAAAGTTCCGTATATTTTTCCTACAAAAAATACCCAATAAAGGGTATTTTTTTGTTTCACATCGATCCGTAGTTTTACCGAAACTTCTAAACCAAATTTATTGATTATGAAAAACTTAAAGTATTTATTGCCCTTGTTTTTACTTTTCACATTTGTATTTATCTCTTGTGAAGAAGAGGAGGATCCTGTTGCAGAAGAAGAAATTGTAGTTAACAGCACCTCTATAATTCCTTCTAGCACAAGAGGAAGGTCTAATACGGTATTAGGCTGTATTGAAATTGACAGTAGAATTACAACCATTGAAGTATGGGATCATGGACAAATAGACGGTGATATAGTATCTATTATTGCCAATGACGAAACTATAATTGATGAAGTAGAACTGGATGGACCGGACAATCCAATTATTGTTGATTATGACTTCAGTAACAATGGATTTAATTACGTTACATTGTATGCCCATAATTTGGGGGATATCCCACCTAATACTTGTACCATTGCAATTAATGGCGAAGAGTTTGTTTTAGCAGCAAACCAAGATGCTAACGGAGCTGTAAATGTTGTTGTTACAGGGTATGATGTATTTTGCAGTGATGCAGGTGGAAATAACGGCGGGGGAAACGGAGACGACGGTAACGATGATGATGACGATGGTTCTGGTACCGGGGACTTTATTTTTTGGACAAACCAAGACTATGGTTGTGGAAATATTAGTGTTAGTGTTGATGGAATAGGATCTTCAACGATAGATGGTTATTTTGATTCTGCTACTCCAGATTGCTCAAATACAAGTGCTGGGGGTAATTTTAATAATATCCCAATAGGCAGTTATAGTTTTACAGCAAGCTGTAGCGACTATAATTGGTCTGGATCATTTACTGTTACTGAAGATACTTGCAATAGGCTACGACTAACCCTATAATAAAAAGAAAACTAACCAAGTTTTGTTTCTCTTATATGCAAAAAACCTCCCTGAAAATTCAGGGAGGTTTTTAATGACACTATCCCGTTAAGTGTGTAAGTTTAAAATAACAGGGGTTGGACTTTTTTAAAGTCTGACCCTTTTTTCATAGATCGTTAGGAACTGATTTAATATAATACCCCAGTTCCTTACGGGCATCGTCCATTTTTTGGTTGCTTCGCGCACTGCCAAATATACGGATTTCATCACTGCATCGTCCGTTGGGAAGGAAAGTTTGTTCTTGGTGTACTTTCTTATCTTCCCGTTCAGGTTCTCGATCAGGTTTGTGGTATAGATGATCTTCCGGATCTCCACCGGGAACTCATAGAACACCGTGAGCTCTTCCCAGTTGTCCCGCCAGCTCTTGATGGCATAGGAATATTTATCGTTCCATTTTTGGGCAAAATCCTCTAGGGCCATCTTGGCGGCCTCTTGGTTTGGGGCGTTATAGATATGCTTCATATCAGCGGTAAAAGCTTTTTTGTCCTTCCACACGACGTATCTGCAGGCATTTCGGATCTGGTGCACCACGCATATCTGGGTCTTGGACTCAGGGAACACGTTCTTAATGGTATCGGTAAAACCATTGAGGTTGTCGGTGGCAGTGATAAGGATGTCCTCTGTGCCGCGCGCCCTGATATCGGTCATTACGCTCATCCAGAAGGCCGCCGATTCGTTCTTTCCGAGCCATAGGCCCAAAACCTCCTTTCTGCCGTCACGGCGCAGGCCAACGGCAATATAAACGGTCTTGTTGATGACCTTGGAGTTCTCGCGCACCTTGAACACGATGCCGTCCATCCAGACGATCAGGTAGACCGGTTCTAGTGGACGGTTCTGCCAGGCCACGATATCGCCCGATATCTTTTCCGTGATCCTTGATATGGTCGATGTGGACACGTCAAAACCATAGACCTCGCGGATTTGCTCCTCGATATCGCTGTTGCTCATCCCCTTGGCGTAGAGCGAGACGATCACGTTTTCGATGCCATCGACCATATTGCCCCGCTTGGGGACGATCATTGGATTGAACGAGGCCTCCCGGTCCCTGGGGACGGATATCTCGGATTCACCAAAGGAAGTTCTTATTTTCTTCTTGGAGTGTCCGTTGCGAACATTGTTACCACTGGACTTTTGGTGTTTGTCGTGATCTAGGTGGCCATCGAGCTCACCTTCGAGCATCTTTTCGATCCCACGCTTCTGGATCTGCTTTAAAAAGCCCGTGAGCTCTTCGTGGGTCTTAAACTGCTTCAGAAAATCATCTGATATTAAATCATCTTTCTTCATAATGTGTAAAATTTAAAATTAATAAAAAAAATAGCGGGGGCCGGCCCCCGCTATTTTTTTAACTTACACACTTTATGAGATAGTCCCTTTTTATTTTACAAATTCTATCAATTTAGTTTTCTACAGGTAAGTTTCCGTAGTTTTCAGAGTACATAAGCATTTGCTCCTCAAAAGAAGCTGGTTGCTCAATAGTAAAACTTTCAATTTCACCTTCATCGTTCATCTTTGGAACAATTAAAGGGTTCACAAACCCACTGTAAGGAGGTGATTTAAATTGGCTGTTTCTATCTAGCACCTCTCTATGAAGTTCTTGGTCTACTTTTACACCGTAATCTTCAACAAGTGCTTTAGCAGCTTCATAATCACCTTCTGAAGTGATTCGCTGTGTTTCACGTAACAATTCACCAAAAATTTCACGTAATTTACTGTAGTCTTTGATATCGTAATATGTTTTACCATCACGAGATACTTTTTCAATAACGCCTTCTTCTTGACCTCTTTCAAAAGCCCAAGCACTCACCCATTGGCGGTTACGCATATGTGCTTCTTCAACATCATCTCCTAACTCTAAACGAACTAATTGCCCTACTAAACCATTACGAATATAACCATCGTAAGCAGCTTTTCCTGTTTTTTCCCAGTCTTCAACAAGACCTAATTCTTCTAGTTTCGGATCCATTAAGTAGTACAATCCAAATAAATCGGCACGTCCTTCTTCGATAGTAGATTTATAACTTTTTAAAGTTTCTTTTGGCGTACCTACTCCTGGATTAATTTGTCCAGAAGCGTGCCCCACTACTTCGTGAAGAGCTGTATGCAATTTATCTGCATTTTTACCATATTTCTCTTCCAATTCAATTTCTTCTTCATCGTGAGCGAACTCTTGTAAACGTCCGCTACCTCCTGCATTGTTATATGCATTTATGATGTTTCCTAAAGAAACTGATTTACTTCCGTGAGCTTGTCTAATCCAGTTGTTGTTTGGTAAGTTAACTCCAATTGGCGTGCTTGGGGAAGCATCTCCAGCTTCTCCAGCTACAATTACTGTTTTATACGAAACTCCTTTTACACTGTCCTTTTTATGTTCTTTCATTAAAGGTGAATTGTCTTCAAACCACTGTGCTTCTTTTGAAAGTACAGCCATCTTTTTTGACATATCGAAGTCTTTAATTTGTACAATATTTTCATATGAGCCTTTATAGCCTTTTGGATCGTTATATACTTCAATAAAACCATTAATCCAGTCAATATCACCTTCGGTAGAATTTACCCAAGCAACTGCATAATCATCCCAAGTATCTAGGTTTCCTGTTTTGTAATATTCAATTAATAAACCTAACGCTTTTGCTTGATTTTCGTCTTCAGCAACACCTTTTGCTTTTTCTAACCATTCTATAATTCTGTCGATAGCAGCACCGTACATTCCGCCACTTTTCCAAGTTTTTTCAACTAGTTTGCCGTTTTCTTTAACAAGCTTTGTATTTAAACCAACTTCAATAGGCTCATTTTCATCGACATTCATTGCTCCGTAGTATTTTTCTACATCAGCAGTGGTAACATCTGGTCCATAAAAGTTGATAGCGCTTTCTTTTACTATATCTGCTTCCTTACTAAGGTTTACTTTTTTAGCGTCCTTGTCATTAAATAAAACTTCTAAAGCTTCACCTGTAAGTTCGGTATTAGTATTATCTAACAATGTTTGAAAATACTCTTTACTAAAGTCAGGCTTCATTTTAGCCGTACTGTAGTGGTGATGAATTCCGTTAGAGAACCACACTCTTTTTAAGTACGTTTCAAAGTTTTTCCAGTCATCGGTAGTTTTATCCCCTTCGTATGAAGTATAAATGTTTTCTAGAGCCTTTCTAATTTTAAGGTTATGACGGTAGTTTTGGTCCCACATAATGTCACGCCCTTCCAAGCCAGCTTGTGTAAGGTAGTACACTAATTTTTGTTCCTTTAAAGAAAGGTCTTCCCACCCAGGGATTTGGTAACGCAGCACTTTAATATCACCAAAGGTATCCACTTGATAGTTAAAGTCATCGGTTTTCACCTCGGCAACTTCTTGTTCAGGCTTATCCTTTTTTTCTTCCGCGCAAGAAAAGAACAAAAACCCGCTCATAGCAGCAGCTATAATAAAAGTATTCTTCATTTTGTTGATTTTTAGATTTCAACAAATGTAGCAAATTCATTTTACTCAAAGAAGGTTTATAAACTATGCTATTATGTTAAAATGATTATCTTTATGGATTATAACCAACAAATTTCTTTACATGAAAATTTTAAAATACCTCTTTTTCTTACTATTAATCGTCATAATTGGTGGAGCTATTTATTTTGCTACCAAAGATGGCAGTTTTGATGTTGCTGAAACAAAAGTTATAAATGCACCTACTGAAGTTGTTTACAATAACGTAAAAGACTTTAAAAGTTGGGCAGAATGGGGGCCGTGGATGGAAGAGGATGAAAACATGAAAATTGACTATGCCGAAAAAACAGAAGGTGAAGGCGCTTCTTATTCGTGGACAAGTGAAGAAGTAGACAATGGTTCTATGAAAACCATAAAAGTAATTCCGAATAAAGAAATAGATCAAGAAATTGTTTTTAACACACCAATTGGTGACAGTAAGAGCGATGTATATTGGTATTTTGAAGAAACTGAAAATCCTGGACAGACTAAAGTAACTTGGGGTATGAAAGGGGAACAATCGTTTATGGAAAAAGTATTTATGTCTTTTCAAGAGGACGATATGGAAACCGGTTTGTCAAAAATGTTTGCCAGCGGACTAAATAATCTTGAAGAAGTTGTTGAAGAAAGCATGAAGCAATACACTATACATGTTGACGGTATTACCCGTTATAGTGGCGGTTACTATATGTACAATACTACAGCAGCAAAACAAAGTGAAATAGGTGAGAAAATGGGGCCTATGCTAGGTCAGGTTATGGGATATATGCAACAAAACAACATACAGTCTTCTGGTATGCCTTTCACTATTTACAATAATATAGACGAAGCCAACGCAACCGTAATTTTTTCAGCAGCCATCCCTATAAAGGATCGGGTTATTACGCCAGACGGAAGCCCTGTTTTAACAGGATTTATGGAATCTACTACCGCCGTTAAAACCACGCTAAAAGGAAATTATGACAATTTGCCAGAAGCTTACGAAAAAACAAAAAAATATATTGCAGAAAACAATCTAGAAATGGACACCAATGCCAATATGTTTGAAGTATATGCAACTGATCCGGGTGAAGTTCCCAATCCGTCAAATTGGATAACTGAAATTTATATCCCTGTTGTTCAAAAAACAAAACCAGAAAACCTTTAAATGAAACAACTATTATTGGTGTTTATTGGTGGTGGCGTAGGCAGTTCATTACGTTACTGGATTAGTAAATACTTAAATAGCGCAGAAACCGGTATTCCTTACGGTACTTTTGCCGCTAACATTATAGGTAGTTTTATTATCGGGATTGTATTGGGCTTAGCCTTAAAGAATAATTCTGTTTCTCAAAACACCGTATTATTAGTCGCTACAGGTTTTTGCGGTGGTTTCACTACCTTTTCTACCTTTGCTTATGAAAATCACATCTTTTTAAAATCTGGTGACTTTTTAAGTTTTGCACTTTACACGTTAGGTAGTTTTGTAATCGGTTTTGCCGCAGTATTTTTAGGGATGTACTTGGTTAAATTTATTTAATGTTTTCCAAAATCTTTTACACCAGCTTCTACCCTAACCAATAAATCATTTTCTTTTGGCGGAATTGGGCATGAAAACCGTGAGTTATAAGCACAATAGGGATTATATGCTTTATTGAAATCTAAAACGATTGTATCTCCGTTAGGAATTCTGGCGTCTAGAAATCTTCCTCCACCATATGAGCCGTCTCCACTTGTTAAGTCTGTAAACGGTAAAAAAAGATAGTCTTCATAACCTGGTTCATCGTACGGTTCGGTACTTTTGTATAAATTCAGCTTTAAATCTTTTCCTTCTATTTCAAAATGAACTTCTCCATATTTTACATATTCAGGTAAACGGTCTGTGGTGGTCGGCATTAAAAAAGGTTCTTCGTTGGGAGTCCTTATAAATTTTGCTTCAACTCTATATTTTAAATTTATTGGGTAAAACTCTAATGCTTCAAAGTTTTTAAAATCCTTTTCGGTTAAAATGGTGGTTTCAGCAGTGCTAAATTTTTCACTTTCTGAAGTTTGATAAGTTTCAATCTCCTGTATAATTTCTTCATTTGTTTGAGCAAAAGAGAAAAAACACATTAATAACAAAGCAGAAGTAAATAGGTATTTCATATTGAGATTTTAGCTAAATATACAAATCATTTTGACGAGCTGATTAATAAATTATATTTCATAAATACTACGTTTCTGTAATTTGAATTCAATTTTTCACTACTTTTGAATATTCTATTAAATAAAAAATGAAAAGACGCACCTATAATTCTGTTAAACAATCTGTGGTGATTAACCATAGAAACGGGATATGTATGTGTTGAGTTATGTAAATATAAATTAAATCAATATATAAACGTCCCGGAGCTTTCCGGGACGTTTTATTTTTAGACCAATTAAAATGAAAAAGCTATACACCAACTATATTAATAATTTTCGGGGCTTGTCGCCCGAAATTTGGTTGCTCTCATTGGTGACTTTTATTAACCGGGCTGGAGCGATGGTTATTCCATTTCTTTCACTTTATTTAGTAAACGCAAAAGGATTTACGTTGCCTCAGGTTGGTTGGATTATGACCTCCTTTGGGGTAGGTTCGTTGGTAGGCACATGGATTGGTGGTAGATTGACCGATACCATAGGCTTTTACAAAGTGATTGTTTCCAGTTTATTTTTAGGTGGTATTGGTTTTATTTTTTTACAATTTATAGATACATTTTACGGATTTTGTTTCGGGATTTTTGCACTCATTCTAGTGGCAGATGCATACCGCCCCGCCATATTTGTAGCCTGTGAAGTGTATAGCAAACCCGGAAATGTAACTCGAAGTATTACCCTAATACGACTGGCAATTAACCTTGGCTTTTCAATAGGTCCATTAATTGGCGGTATTATAATAGCAACTATTAATTACACCTCTTTATTTTGGATAGATGGCCTTACTTGCGTAATAGCTTCTATTGGGTTATTTATACTTTTAAAGCCTAAAAAATCTAAAGAAAATGAAACTGAAAAAGTAGTAAAAAAAGAAGGGGTTCCTCCGTATTTAAATGGCCTTTTTATTTTGTTTTTTATCATCATGGTGGCAAACAGCATCTGCTTTGTACAGTATTTTTCTGTAATGCCTTTGTATTATGAAAAAGCACACTTTTTGAGTGAAGATCTCATTGGGTGGCTATTTTTTATAAATGGAGCATTGATTGTAATCTTTGAAATGCCTCTAATAACTTGGTTAGAACGGAGAAAAATGTCCAAAACTATGGCTACGTTTTGGGGTGTTTTCTTTTTAGCTATTAGTTTTATAGTATTGAACATAAGCTCTTGGAGCGGTTTATTACTTATAGGAATGGTGTTAATGACTCTGGGAGAAATGATTGGTTCTCCTTTTTCGAACGCTCTAGCACTGGAAATGGCTCCTAAAGGTAGAAAAGGAAGTTATATGGGATTATACAGTATGAGTTTTTCCATCTCTCACATTATTGGCCATAATGCAGGAATGAACCTTGTTGATGGTTTAGGATTTAATAGTACTTGGTACTATATGTTCGCTTTTTTAGCTATAATCTGTTTAGCTACGTGGTGGCTGCATAAGCTAATGAGAAAGTCAAGATTTAATATACCCGATAAGGTAGTTAGTATAGAAAAGGAAATTATTCAGTAATAACCAGTAGTAATTATTGGTTGTTGCTGAATTTTCTTGAACCGTGGTTACTCTTAACCTTTTCAGTTTCTACTTGCTTTTTAAGCTTTCTGTTTCTTCTTGAAATAATAACTGCATCTAAGCAGGAAATAAACAATCCAATTCCTGAAAGTAAGCAGGCAAACCTGACTACGGAATCTCCAATGAATTCAAATCCTGAAAATCCTAAAATAGCAGTTAAAATGGTTAAAATTAATAAGTGAAGTGTATAGTTTTTCATAATTCTTAGTAGTTAATTTAAGAACCAATTTACTTCGTAACAATTCAATTTTATACTAACAATACCTTAATTGATATAACTTTAACTCAAAAATATCTAAAGTGTTAAGCTTTCTTAATTTCATTGTTTTTTACCACATGCGACAAAACAATTTGAGTTTTTGTCTCACCATACACAATTAACTGGTCGATAAAAGCCTCTAAATGCTTTTGATTTTTTAGGGCGACTTCCATTACTATATTTTCGTTACCTGTTATTCGGTAGCAATTTAAAACTTCATCATAGGTTTTTACTTTTTCAAGAAAAGGTTTTAATTTCCCCATAAAAGCCCGCAAGGTAATAATGGCTTTTAATTGGTATCCTGCTTCAAATGGAGAAACCACGGTATGGTATCCGTGAATTACCCCTGCATCTTCCATTTTCTTTATACGTTCTGAAACAGCGGGCGAACTCATCCCTATCTGCCTTCCTATTTCGGCACTGGAAAGCCTAGCATTTTTTTGTAAATGCTTTAAAATCTTCCAATTTAAGTCGTCAATCATTTTTAAAGTTTATTTATAAAATACATTAAATATTAATTCAAATATAACTATATACCTTAAATTTAACTGACAACTAACCGTTTTTCTTAGTAAATTTGGGTTTCAGTATTTTAGGTATTAATTACAGCTATAATGGCAGCACATCTTCCAAATAAATTTCCGCAGACAGCCCTTTATAAAAAGGCTGAGGAAATTTTTGCTTTATCACGAAGAGTTTCTGAATATTTGGTACACGATTTAGCCAGTTTGAAAGAAGATGGAACAGAAGATCCACACGTTTATTTTACAGGGGATATTGTGCAACAATCTACAAATTTGGCTCCTGAAATATTAAAAGCAGAAAGTCAACTTTTTTCTGAAGCAAAACACAAACACGCTGCTTCGGTAGCTCGATTAACCAATTTGCTTTACAAGAATTGTGAACGACTAGAAAACTCCAACAGCAATGGGAAAGAGTTTTTAAACCTGTTAAGGCACGAGCTTAAAAAGTTTAGAAAACTACAACGCACTTGGATGTTAACTTTATAAAATTAATAAGCCCGATATTTTCATATCGGGCTTATATTATTTATCAGGTATTGTTTACATATTCCTACGATACTGTCCTCCTACTTCAAACAACGCTTCGGTAATTTGCCCTAAAGAACAAACTTTGGTTGCTTCCATTAATTCTTCAAACATATTTTTGTTTTCAATAGCCGCATCTTGCACCCTACTCAAGGTTTCTTCTGCACTATCTTCGTATGTTTTATGAAGTTTCTCTAACGTAGTAATCTGGGCTTGCTTTTCTTCTTCCGTAGCTCTAATCACTTCTTTAGGCTGAATCGTTGGTGAACCTTTACTGCTTAAGAAAGTATTTACACCAATAATTGGGAATTCTCCCGTATGCTTCAACGTTTCATAATACAGACTCTCTTCCTGAATTTTTCCACGCTGGTACATAGTTTCCATCGCACCTAATACTCCGCCACGTTCCGTAAGGCTGTCGAACTCTTTCAATACAGCTTCTTCAACCAAGTCGGTTAATTCTTCGATAATAAACGAACCTTGAATCGGGTTTTCGTTTTTCGCCAACCCTAGTTCTTTATTAATAATTAACTGAATTGCCATCGCACGGCGTACGCTTTCTTCTGTAGGCGTTGTAATCGCTTCATCGTACGCGTTTGTATGTAATGAATTACAGTTATCGTAAATAGCATATAATGCTTGTAACGTAGTTCTAATATCGTTAAAATCAATCTCCTGAGCGTGCAAGGAACGACCAGACGTCTGAATGTGATATTTTAACATCTGCGCTCGTGGATTCGCTCCGTACTTTTCCTTTAAAGCTTTAGACCAAATTTTACGGGCCACGCGACCAATTACTGAATACTCAGGATCAATACCATTACTGAAGAAGAACGATAAGTTAGGACCGAATTTGTTAATATCCATCCCGCGGCTTAAATAGTACTCTACATAGGTAAAGCCATTTGCCAATGTGAATGCCAACTGGGTAATAGGATTTGCTCCAGCTTCGGCAATATGATACCCGCTAATAGAAACCGAATAGAAGTTTCTAACTTGTTTTTCAATAAAATATTCTTGAACATCGCCCATTAAACGAAGTGCAAACTCCGTAGAGAAAATACACGTATTTTGAGCCTGGTCTTCTTTTAAAATATCGGCTTGAACGGTTCCGCGAACTTGCTTTAATGTATCAAATTTAATTTTTTGATATACATCTTGTGGCAATACTTGATCACCAGTAACACCCAAAAGCATCAATCCTAAACCATCATTTCCTTCAGGTAGTTCACCATTATATTTTGGGCGATCCATCCCGCTTTCTTTGTAAATCTTGGCGATTCTCTTTTCTACCTCATCTTCAAGATCATTTTCCTTGATGTATTTTTCGCAATTTTGATCGATAGCCGCATTCATAAAAAACCCAAGCAACATAGGTGCGGGACCATTAATCGTCATACTTACCGATGTCATTGGGTGGCTTAAATCGAAGCCAGAATATAATTTTTTAGCATCGTCTAAACAGCAGATGGAAACTCCGGCATTCCCAATTTTTCCGTAGATATCTGGGCGATGATCGGGGTCGTTACCATATAACGTCACACTATCAAAAGCTGTAGAAAGTCGTTTGGCCGGCAATCCCATACTTACGTAATGAAAACGACGGTTGGTGCGCTCTGGCCCACCTTCACCCGCAAACATTCGGGTAGGATCTTCTCCGGTACGCTTAAAGGGATATAAACCCGAAGTATACGGAAATTCACCCGGTACATTTTCTTGTAATACCCATTTTAAAATATCGCCCCAAGCCTGGTATTTAGGCAAACACACTTTTGGTATTTGTGTGTGCGAAAGTGACTCAGTATGCGTATCGATACTAATTTCTTTGTCACGAACTTTAAATTTGTAAACCGGTTCTTGATAGCGGTTTACTTTTTCGTCCCAACCGGTAATTACTTCCCAATTGTAGGGATCTAAGTTCATTTTTTCTTTATCAAACTCTGCTATTAATAGTTTAACTAAGTCTTTATTTTCTTCGGAAACATTAAGTGCTTCAGAATCAATTCCTGATTTATCTAATGTAGGTGTAGCACCAGAAATAGTTTCTATAGTTTTAAAGATTCCATAGAGTTTCTGTGCTACTTCAGCTTGTTCGGAAGCTTTTTTGTCGTAAGCTCTGTTATTTTCAGATATTTCGGAAAGATAACGCGTCCTTGCCGGTGGAATTACAAAAATCTTTTCAGACATTTCATCTGAAATTTCATACTTGCTATTTAAATCGGCTTTCGTTTTGGAAGCAATCTCATCCATAATAGCTTTGTACAGCTTGTTCATCCCTGGGTCGTTAAACTGAGAAGCAATTGTGCCGAAAACAGGAAGTTGATCTTGAGGCGTATCCCACAATTGGTGGTTACGCATATATTGTTTTTTCACATCGCGAAGCGCATCTTTAGCACCTCTTTTGTCAAACTTGTTAATAGATACCAAATCAGCAAAATCTAACATATCGATTTTCTCCAATTGCGTTGCAGCGCCAAATTCGGGTGTCATAACATACAGAGAAACATCGCTATGGTCTAAAATTTCGGTATCACTTTGACCAATACCCGAAGTTTCTAAAATAATAAGATCGTACTCGGCAGCTTTTAAAACTTGAACCGCTTCAGCAACGTGCTTAGAAAGTGCCAAATTACTTTGGCGAGTAGCCAAACTGCGCATATATACCCGTGGTGAGTTTATGGCATTCATACGGATACGGTCGCCCAATAAGGCTCCGCCTGTTTTACGTTTTGAAGGATCTACGGAAATAATCCCGATTGTTTTTTCTGGAAAGTCGATTAAAAACCGGCGAACCAATTCGTCAACCAACGATGATTTACCAGAGCCTCCTGTACCTGTGATTCCCAAGACGGGGATTGTACTTTTTTCATTCTTTTTATGAATGGAATCTAAGATCTTTTTGGCAACTTCTGGAAAGTTTTCAGCTGCTGAAATAACACGAGCAATAGCGTTATCATTTTTTTCTGAAAGCTTTATTTCTTCTCCATTTAGGTTTTCACCAATTGGAAAATCGGCAGTTTCAACCAAATCGTTAATCATACCTTGCAAACCAAGCTCCCTACCATCATCTGGTGCGTAAATACGGGTAATACCATAATTGTGTAACTCTTCAATTTCTTCAGGAAGAATCACACCACCGCCACCGCCAAAAATTTTTATATGTTCCGCTCCTTTTTCTTTTAGAAGGTCGTACATGTATTTAAAATATTCATTATGACCACCTTGGTAAGATGTCATTGCAATAGCGTTTGCATCTTCTTGAATTGCAGTATTTACAACTTCTTCAACACTACGATCGTGCCCTAAATGAATTACTTCAACCCCAGTAGATTGAATTATACGGCGCATAATATTTATTGCTGCATCGTGACCATCAAAAAGGGAAGCTGCGGTAACAATTCTAACTTTATTTTTGGGAGTGTAAGGTTTTGCTTGTTGCATTGATATATTTTCTTATTTTTTTAAAAGACAAATTTACGAAAAAGGCAACAATAAAAAGGCTTTAGCAACTCAATGATAATTTAAACAAAATTTAACCTAAATTATTACATTTTATGATTATATTGTATATTGCGTGAATAAATAATAAACAATTTAAAAACTACTATTATGAAAAAAATTTACTTATTAGCATTTGCACTTTGTGCTTTTGTATTTAATACAAATGCACAGGTTGAGCAAACTGATGATTTTGAATCTTACGACCTAGGTGATATCTCACCACAATCCTCACAATGGAGAACTTGGTCTGGTGACGAAGGAACTGATGAAGAAGGACAGGTAACGTTCGATCAAGCAAATTCTGGCTTTCAATCTATGGTCATAGGGCCTGGTCAAGCAGGTGGAGGACCACAAGATCAATTATTTTTGGTAGATTCTCAACCCAATTCTGGTGAATATACTTTAGCATGGCAAATGTACGTACCTTCAAATCAAGAGGGCTTTTTTAACATTCAAGGAGAAATAACAACTCCACAAGCAGGTAGCTTCCTATTGACAGATCATTATTTTAATTTAGCAAATGGTAACCCTGGAGTAGGACAAACAGCAGACGCAAGTTTTACTTGGGATTTTCCTCATGATGCTTGGTTCCCTGTAAAAATTATTTTTGACATGGAAGCTCAAACTTATCAACTAATGGTTAATGAAGTAGAAGCAATTCCAGCAGGAACACCATTTAATGATATAGCAGCTCCTTATTTAGGTGGAATAGACTTTTTTGCACCTAGTGAGTTCTCATTATTTTATGTGGATGATGTAGTAGCTGGAGCTGGCGTATTGAGTACAGACGATTTCTCTGCAGATGTGTTTAGTGTATACCCTAACCCTGTTAAAGATATATTGAACATCGAGTCTAAAGCTACAGTTAACTCTGTTACTGTATATGACATTCTTGGTAAAGAAGTATTATCAGCTCGACCTGATGCTGTTTCACCAAGTATTGATATGAGTGGTCTTTCTTCTGGTGCTTATTTAGTACAAGTAACTATCGGGAAAGCAACCAAAACCGTTAAAGTGATTAAATAATTAAATTATTCACTAGCTAAAGCCCTTCAAACGAAGGGCTTTTTTTTATCTTTATTTTTAAATCACACGATTATGCTTTACAGAAAATTAGCTTTGGTATTTTCAATCTTTTTTATGGTTTCTTGCGCCGAACTTCAAAATGTTGTCAATACACTACCAACCGGTCAAGTAGGAACAAACCCTACAATGATTGCAAATGGATTGAGACAAGCATTAGATTTTGGTATAGACAAACAGGTTACCAAGCTTACACAGAAAGATGGATTTTATAAAAATAAACTGGTAAAAATACTACTACCTGAAGAATTACAAAAAGTTGATAGGACATTGCGTGACATAGGTTTGGGTAGTTTGGCGGACGAAGGCCTGAAAGTATTAAATAGAGCTGCAGAAGATGCCGTGAAAGAATCCACCCCAATTTTTGTAGATGCTGTACGGGATATTACTTTTAATGACGCTAAAAATATACTATTAGGCCCTGACAACGCTGCCTCCAATTATCTAAAAGGGAAGACAAATACGGCTTTGTACACTAAGTTTAATCCCGTAATTCAAAATTCGTTTTCAAAAGTAGGTGCAGATAGAATTTGGACAAATATTATAACCAAATACAACTCTGTACCCTTTGTAAGCCAAGTTAATCCAGATTTAACCGACTACGTTACCAATGAAGCCTTAAAGGGTGTTTATACTATGATTGGTGTTGAAGAAAAGAAAATTAGGAACTCAGTTTCGGCAAGAACTACGTCCTTATTAAAACAAGTCTTTGCGCTTCAGGATTAATATTTGTTAACGTTTTAACGCAACTATTCCGTTTAACACAAACTATTAGGATAGAATTAACCTAACCCTAACAGTGCTTTTTTATTATGTAACATAGCTTTGTAGTATGAAAATGTAGTTGACATGAATATTTGGTTTAAAAAAGAAACAAAACTCGATAAATTAAAAAAACGCTATCGAAATTTAATGCGAAAATCTTATGAAATAGCATTAAAGGATAAAGAAAAAAGTGATTATATTCACAGCAAAGCCGAGGAGGTCTTTGAACAAATTAAATCGCTACGTTACCAATATGCAGATAATTAATTTATCGTGTATGTAACTCCTTAAAGTATTCAAAAGCCCCTAAAAGTCTAGAGCCATACCAACTAAAGTACTCTCCGTCCACAACTTTTACTTTTTTCGAGAGTTTTTCACTCAATTTCAATGCATCTTTTTCTTTGAAAGGAAAAGGCTCTGTGGATAATAAAATTTCATCTGCACTCTTTAAAAAGTTAAAATCAACTTCTGGATATCTGGATGATTTTTCTTCGCAAATATTTTTGAAATTATTTAGCTCTAATAGATGATTAATAAAAGTATCCCTGCCAGCGATCATTAATGGTTTTTTCCAAATCACGTAAGCAACTTTTTTTAAGGGTTTTCCTTCCATAAAGCTTTCAAAATTCTTTTTTTCTGAAATGATTTTTGAAATTAGATCTAAAGCTTCTTTTTTACGATTGCAAATGTTCCCTAAAGATTCAATCATATCGAAACTATCTTCAATAGAGAAAATATCACTTACCCAAACTGGAGCAATCTTTTGAAGTTCTACCACCATTTCTTTGGTGTTTTCTTCTTTGTTGCAAATTATTAAATCTGGATTAAGCGCTTCCACCCTATTGTAGTGTAGGCTTTTTGTACCTCCTACAACTTGAATTTCCTTACGGAGCTCTTTAGGGTGTACACAGAATTTTGTAATACCAACTAAACTTTTTTTTAATCCTAAATCTATTAAAAGTTCGGTTTGAGAGGGCACTAAGGAAACAATCCGTTTTGGAGATTTTGGTAGATTAATTGTATTTCCTATCTGGTCTTTAAATTGCATCCATTATCTTTTGCATTTCTTGCTGCAGCTTTACAGCTTCGTTTTGCGCAGCTTTAGCAAAATTCGCTTTGTTAGAGGCATAAAGAATTCCTCTAGAAGAGTTGACCAACAAACCTACATTTTTATTCATTCCATATTTACACACTTCAGCCAAACTGCCACCTTGAGCTCCCACACCCGGAACCAATAAAAAACTATCGGGAACTATTTTTCTAATTTCTGAAAAATGTTCTGCTTTTGTAGCCCCCACCACATACATTAAATTCTCAGCGTTTGTCCAATTTTTTGAAGTTTTTAAAACGGTTTTATAAACTTCTTCAGAGTCAATTTTCTTTGTTTGAAAATCGAAAGCACCTTCATTTGAAGTTAACGCCAATAAGATAGTGTGTTTGTCATCAAAAGCTAGAAAGGGCTCTACGGAGTCTTTTCCCATGTAAGGGGCGACAGTTACTGAATCGAAACCTAAATCGTTAAAAAAAGCATGGGCATACATGGAAGAGGTGTTTCCAATATCTCCACGTTTAGCATCGGCTATTGTAAAGATTTCTGGATAATTTTCGTTTAAGTATTCAATTGTTTTTTGAAGCGATTTCCACCCATTAATCCCATATGCTTCATAAAAAGCGGTGTTTGGTTTATAAGCAACTGCCAAATGGTGTGTCTCGTCAATAATTGCTTTATTGAAAGAAAAAATAGGGTCTTCTTCTTCTAAAAGGTGTTTCGGAATTTTATTTAAATCAACATCCAATCCTATACAAAGGAATGATTTCTTCTTTCTTATTTCTGAAATTAGGTCGTTTGTTGTCATACTATCAAAAATATTAGAACGTTTCTCCGGCTTCTTTTAATTTTTCGGTATTGCTTACCATTTGGAGTTCGTCTATTATTTTTTGAACATCACCATCTATTATATTACTTAAATCGTACAAGGTAAGATTTATGCGGTGATCCGTCACACGTCCTTGTGGATAGTTATATGTTCTAATTTTTGCGCTACGGTCACCACTGGTTACCATAGAACCTCTTTTTTCGGCATCTTCGGCTTGCTTTTTGGCTAATTCCATATCGTACAATCTGGAACGAAGCACTTTAAAAGCTTTTTCTTTATTCTTATGTTGTGATTTCTGATCTTGACATTGTGCTACCAGCCCAGTTGGCTCGTGTGTTAATCGTACTGCCGAATAAGTTGTGTTTACCGATTGCCCACCAGGTCCTGAGGAACAGAAATAATCGATACGAACATCCTTAGGGTCAATTTCTACATCAAACTCCTCCGCTTCAGGAAATACCATTACGGTTGCTGCACTTGTATGTACTCTACCTTGTGTTTCGGTCTGTGGTACGCGTTGAACACGGTGCACACCTGCTTCAAATTTTAGGATACCATAAACATCTTCTCCTTCAATTTCCATCTGGATTTCTTTAAAACCACCGCTTGTTCCTTCACTATAATCTACAGTGTTTACTCTCCAACCTTTGCTTTCACAATATTTTGTATACATTCGGTATAAATCGCCCGCAAAAATACTGGCCTCATCTCCACCAGTTCCAGCCCTTATTTCCATCACTGCATTTTTAGAATCTTCGGGATCTTTAGGGATTAATAGAAATTTAATTTCTTCTTCTAATTTCGGCAATTCTTCTTGGGCTTCTTCCAGTTGCATTTTTCCCATTTCGATCATTTCATCATCGCCGCTTACTTTTATAATCTCTTCAGCTTCCTCTATACGATTAGTAAGCGTTACGTACCGCTCCCTTTTATCCATTAATAGTCTAAGGTCTTTATATTCTTTGTTTAATTGAATATACCTTTTTTGATCACTAATTATATCGGGTTGGATAATAAGGTCACTTACCTCATCAAAACGCTGTTTTACTATTTGAAGTTTCTCTAACATATTTGAGTTTATAACATGCTACCATTAGGGTAGGCAAGTGCAAATTTACGATAATTTTGAAGAATATTTCTTTTGGATAGAAGTGAAAGAAATAGAAGTTTTAACCTATCGTTCGGCTCGTATAATTAGAGGTTTATCTATTTCAGAAACATTATAGAATGTATTCTTTTTCAGCAAGCGATTTCCCTTCTTCCTTTTGCTTTTTTGTGTTTAAGGCAAAATTTACAAGAAATACAATACCCAACAAATAAAAGATACGTTCAGGAAAATAAGCTGCTTGGGCTTCGTAAAAATAAGCTGCCAAACCGAAACAATCGGAAAGAACAAAACACAACACCATATATAGATAAATTAAAGGTGTTTTTCCCTGAAAACGTTCGTTATACATAAAAGCTGCAAAACCTAACAATATTAATATTCCGCCTTGGACAAAAAACAAAATATACTGTAACTGTGTATCCAATCCGGCTCTAATAATATCGGACAAATAATATACATTAAAAACGTTCAAGGCTATTAATATGATTACAAGAAGGATTATTAATGGGGTCGATTTTGAAATTTTCAGTTTTTTAATCGTTAGTAGCAAAATCGATATATATCCCGCAATGGTTAGTATAAAAGAAATTGTTTTTAGCAAACTGCTTTCGTAATCCAAAATCATCTTATCCCTTACCATAAATAGCAATAAAGCAAAAAGGACAAGTTTTTCTGAATGTGTTTTGTAGTAAAGAAAGAACACAAATAAGGATACGATTGAAATAACCCTTAAAACCCTGCTTTTATCTATTTCCAGGTAATGTATCACGAGCATATTGACTATCAACAATATAACAGCTAAAATAGTCAGTTTTAGATACCTGCCTGGCAAGTAATTTGTAATCATAGGTTAGTTTTTGACAGTTGAAAGTTAATAAACATACGAAAAAACTGTCAAAATGGTTTTAACAGACCCATCTTACCTATAATTCCAATATTACGCCTATTCCTAACTGTTGTTTCCATTGTGCGATAGGACCTTCCTCAATTAACTCACCCTCTTCATTTTCAAATGTCATTTTTATATCATTATCATACTTAAAATGTGATCCTATATTGGCGACCACGAAGTTATTCACTTGAAAATTGAACTCTACTTCCCAGTTTATATCAATATTTCCAAAATCATCTAGATAATCTGTGTAGAGCATTAATTTATTTGAAAGGCTTATATTTTCAAGTATTTCAGCTTTATATTCGTTAGTGATTAAAATACCCATCTGACTCAATACGTTTTCGCCTTCTTGGATTATTTCGCCCTGTTCGTTTAAAACTGCTGGCTTAACACCAAATGCGCCACTATTGGCTAATTCTTGGTCTAAAACAAAAGTGGACTTTAACGTTAACGGAGACCCGTAAATGGAAAGGTTATCGTCGTTGGCTCCGTATTCTGTACCAACCCCCAAAAGTAGATATGCTGGAGAAAATATGGTGGAAATTTTATTTGACGTATCCGGATACTCATACCCGTTTGAAAATTGAGTAGCAAAATTAATTTTTGCCGTATAATACAGTTTTTTTGATAAATCTGTTCGGTAACCAAAAGAGCTTTTAAGCTCAATGATATCCTCGGTTTTTTGCAATCCCAATTCTTTTTGATGATTAAGCCCGTATCTGGCGAGCACCTCATTTTTCCAACGGGTATTTTTTGTTTTATAGGTTCTTTTTAAATCCACATTTACCAATCCTGATACAGAACTTACACCACCGGCATTCCAATTTACAAAAGCTACCTCATTTACATTAATCCCTATTTTATTGTACGAACCCCATAATGTAGGCCTTACATAACCATATACACTTCTTTTTATGCTTTTTTGTTTTAATGGTATTTTAAAAAAAACGGGCTTTTGCCACTTTAAACTGTTAATCGCAAAAACGGGGTCTCTTTTTGGTTTTTCTAAAAGAGAAGTTTTAAAAAAAATAATATTTTCTTGTTCTAAACTGCTCACCGGAGAAACAGTTTCTCTCTTTTCTTGAGCAAACACAGTTAAAGGCACTATTAAGAATATAATAAGGGCTCTCATTTAAAAACAAAACCTTAAAAAAAGTGATTAAAATTATGAGTATATAAAACTACCCTGCGGGCTGTTTATTGTCAATTTTTTTTCTTTTGAAGATTCCACCTTTCCAATAACCTGAGCATCAATATCAAAAGATTTTGAAATTTCAATAATTTCTGAAGCTATTTCTTCAGGAACATATAATTCCATGCGGTGCCCCATATTGAAAACTTGATACATTTCTTTCCAATCGGTTTTACTTTCTTGTTGTATCAACTTAAATAATGGGGGAACATCAAAAAGGTTATCTTTTATAATATGAAGTTTATCTACAAAATGAAGTATTTTAGTTTGTGCCCCACCACTACAATGCACCATACCATGTATGTCCTCATTGGTATATTTTGAAAGTATTTTTTTTATAACAGGAGCGTAAGTTCGTGTTGGAGAAAGCACCAATTTACCCGCGTCAAGGGGACTTTCCTCTATTGAATCGGTTATTTTTTTTGATCCTGAGTAGACTAAATCCTTTGGCACTGAGTGGTCATAGCTTTCAGGATATTTTGTAGCTAAATAATTGTCAAAAACATCGTGTCTTGCAGAAGTTAATCCATTACTTCCCATACCTCCATTGTATTCGGTTTCGTAAGAAGCTTGCCCAAAAGACTCCAAACCTACAATAACGTCACCAGCTTGTATATTAGCATTATCAACAACATCACTACGCTTCATCCTTGCAGTTACTGTAGAATCTACAATAATGGTCCTTACCAAATCACCCACATCAGCTGTTTCGCCACCAGTAGAATGAATTGAAACGCCATGCTTTGAAAGATCTGAAATAAGTTCTTCCGTACCATTAATTATTGCTGAAATTACTTCACCTGGGATACAGCTTTTATTTCTGCCTATGGTTGAGGAAAGCATAATATTATCTGTTGCTCCTACACAAAGTAAATCGTCAATATTCATGATTAATGCATCTTGAGCAATTCCTTTCCATACAGACAGGTCTCCAGTTTCTTTCCAGTACATATAAGCTAGGGAAGATTTTGTTCCGGCACCATCTGCATGCATAACTAAACAATAATCATCATCACCCGTAAGGTGATCAGGCACAATTTTACAAAAAGCACTAGGGAACAACCCTTTATCTACATTTTTAATGGCTTTATGTACATCTTCTTTTGAAGCAGAAACACCGCGTTTCGCATATCGTTTAGAAATTTCTTTACTCATAGCTTTTGGTTTTCATTTGCAAAAATAGACAATAAAAAACGTCCCGAAAATTCGGGACGTTTTTTTTAATTAATTTGGTTAGTTAATAGTTTATTCCCAATCTGGCATAAAAGCATTTTCATAAAGTAAAGTTCGTTCGGCCCCACCTTGACCTGGGTCTACTTCTACAGTGTAGATATCTTTCTGTGATATCCCATCGTTGGATGTGTTTGTAAAAATAACCTCAGCTTCATTTGGTGAAAATATTGGTTCTAAATCGTTAGTCCCATCTGGTTTTTGATCAGAAATATCGGTCGTGGTGTCTGCTACCATATCATATACAAACATTCTTGAGTCTAATCTTCTATAATTACTGCTTTCAAAACCAGATACATCATACGAGTACAATACTAATTGATTAGTAACCGAAAGATTAAGCCCAGTTGTAGCACCATCTACACCGGTGAGTATTGTATCAAGCACATTACCATCAAAATCAATGGTGAAAATAGAAACATCATATCCATTAATATTGTTTGTTTTAAGGGCAATGATATCAGCATTTTCACTTACATCAACTTCAGATATAAACGAGCCGTCTGTTGTGGTATAAACCTCTTCAAGTCCTTGTCCGTTTGAGTTTATCCTGTACAGGTTATCAAACCTTGGGAAATAAATCATATCGCTCTTAGGGGGCCAAGAGATATTTATTTCGCCTAAATCAAATCCTTTTGGCTTTATGGTATTTGTCACCCTTTGTTTATCTGTACCATCTCGTGCCATGGTAAATATATCGACATCTTCTCCATTAGTTTGTAAGTATGCAATTCTATTTGCCGCCACATTTCTTCTTGGTCTATAGCTGTTTTTATTTTCAGATGTTAATTGAAACTCGTTTCCTTCCATATCTGATGAAAAAATCACGTTATTCCCATCAATATTTCTTACAAAAAGAAATCTATTATCATCAGGGGCCGAAATAACACTAAAAGAGCTAACAGCACTTTTCACAGGTTCATTAATTTCATCTTTAGCTGTAACTTGCCATACATAAGAAGCTCCAAGGGTAAGAGGTGAATATGTATAAGTAGTATCTGAAATATCTTCAAATTGGAGGGTTTCTTCACTTGTTATATTACGCAGTTCTAGAGAATATGATATTGGGTCATTATCTGGATCTTGTGACTTCCATTGAAATGTCACTTCTAAACTTTCAATAACTTCATTATCTGAAGGACTTATTAATTGAGGGGTAGATGGGGGTTTATTATCTGCTGTTGATGGTTCGAGCTCTAGTATAACATTTGGATCATTGGTTCCTGTTACGTTTGCTGGTTCAAAAGCGGCTAAATACCCATCAAGTCTTGCTTCAACTGAATATTCGCCTACTGCTATATTTTCTATTTCAAACTTCCCTTCCGCATTTGTAAATATAGTTGTTGAAATAGGCTGTGTTGATATACGTGCATTCTCTAAAGGTTCGTTTGACCCAGCACTTACTACTATACCCGTTAAAGTTCCTGTATCATTGTCACCAATTTTATCTTCACTACATGAGAATATGAATAAAAATAAAATTCCGAATATTGTTATATTTATATAATTAGCTTTCATAGCAGATTAGTTATCGTTGTTTGACTCTGTTCTTTTGTTTCCAAACCCGAAATTGTAATTAATTCCAAATCCGAAATTATAATAATAGTCATCTCTTTTTCCTTGAAGTTCATTGTCTATCTTATCTGAAAATACTTTGTTGAAATCTCCGTGTAATTCCAATGAAAGCCTCTCAGACAATTGATATTGTAGCCCTAAACCTCCTTTTACCTTAAAGAAACCGTCTAATGTTTGGAGGAATTTTGATGGTGAATTGTCTACAAAGTTCATAAACCCTGGACCTCCATATATTATTGGTGAAAATTTATCGTGCGGTAATACCCGTAGCTTAAAGTCTAAGTTTTGAGACAACCACCAATACCTTATTTGAGGTGTAGAGTATAGCCTAAACAATTGTATATCGTACCCTGCTCCGAACATAGGGGTGAAATTATAGGTATATCCCGCCTCTACTTTAAAATCTTGTTCGGCTGAAGAATAATCGCCATCCATATAGGTTGAGCCCACAGCAAAATTAATTGTATGTTTATGGTTTCTTTTTTGAAAAGCCCGCTCATAGAGCCCAGTAGATTCATCTAACTCTTTATCGTAAAGATAACCTTCAACCAATTCTTTATTTTTTTCTGAACCTTCTTTCGTAGACCACAGTTTTTCGTTTATTCCTTCTATTATCAAGCTAGTTACCGCTTTTTCAATAGCTTCTTGAACGGCAATTTGTGTAGGTTCGTTTTTGGTAAACCCCGTTTCAGCTTCTAAAAGTCTTTGAAAGTTTACATACCTAAATAATCCAACATCTAATGCTTGAGATAAAATTGTCTTTGAAACATATACTGTTTTTAATACTTCTCCTGTAGAGGTTGATACTGCTCTTAAATATATAGTAATCCTATCTTGGCGATATTGTGTAGAACCACCTACCCCAAAGTATCTTGCTCCAGCGCCTCCTGATAAAATATTAGTGTCATATGAAACAACCCCTCCTTCTAATAAAATTCCAGCGAATAAAAGAGGCTTTAAACGCTGTATATCCCCATTAGTTGATTTTCTATATTCATCCCGGGTGGTTCTAATTATATTACGTTCATTTAATAAATTCCCCAAATTTTCACGCTCAATTGGCCTAAACCACTTTGAATCCTCCAGAGCTTTAACTAGTATAGTAGTCGCACCTTGTGTTATTGCAGTGCTAAAAGTACTTCCAGCTTCTATGTTTTTATACTGACCAGTTTGATCTCTAAAATTATAGACTCCTACCACTATTGGCTCTGCAGGCAACGGTAAATTTTTTAATCTTTTTGTTTGTTGGCTCTGTTCACCAATACGAGCATCTTGATTTGAGAAAGGTTGGTTAAAATATGCTCCACAACTTGTGAGAAGAAATAAAGTTAACAACAAAATAATTTTTGTACAGATATTAATCATAAAGCTATCTAATTTGGGACAATAACCTGAGATGTTTCTCCAGTGTTTATATCAAGAATATTTATTACTAGCCCTTCAGAAGAGTCAAAAACTTCTACTTCTAAACTACCAAAACTGAATGTACCTGGCTCCAAAGGCCCTTCACCCAATTGATCATCTAACAATTTACGTGAAAGTTGGCTAAGTAACTGTCTATTTAAATTTTCTGTAAAAGCATCCAATTCAGATTGCTGTTCAAAAGCGGCGTTTGGATCTTTAAACGAATTTTGGGAATTGGCTGAGTTCAGCAACCAAGTATAATGAAAAGGATCTCCTCCAAAAGCTGGGTTTTTAGGCGAATAAACTAATTGTTGTCCTGAACATAGGTAAGTCCCCGCAAAAAAAAGAAGAACTAATATATACTTCATAACTAATAATGTTTTATAATTTCTTTTTCTCTTTTCAGTTTTTGAAAATAAGAAAATACTTTTCTAAGAGCTACATCTCTCATAGCTTTAAGATATTCGTTTTTAGGTCTTACAAAGAAATCAAGAACCACTTCATCACCCACTTTTACTTCAATTTTTGTATTTCTGCCAAGTGCAAGAACTTCTCGTATTGTGACAATTTTTTTGCCATTAATATTACTTGTATTATAAGCCGAGTAAAACATAGTATAAAAGTCCCTACCAGGTTTTGTTTTAGTATCTTCCACTACAATTCCCTTTAACTCAATACCATCTTTCATACCAGAATCAACATCTTCCTCTTCATCCTTTAAACTATCCTCAGTAGTATTTTCAGACTCTATATAGTCTTCATTATCGGTTTCAACAAGTTTCCCACCATTAAATACAATCCTATCTTTTCCTATTAAACTATCATCATTATCATAAATTAGTAACAAGATAATAATTCTATCTCTATTGTCTGAATTTATGGTAGTAGAAGAAAGTTCTGCTTTTTCACCTGATTTTAATACATTTCTACCGGTTTGATCACTTTTAGACCTGTTAGTATTTCCAGGATTTGTCTTTATTACCGAAAGTATATATCGAAAACTTTGATTAATCTCACTTTTATTCAGAGCTGTTCCCGTAATTTTAATAAACTCGTTATTATTTTCAGTTTCAATATTTGCTTCAACATCGGTATTGTAAATTTGTGCCAATCCCATTGTAGAAATAAGCACACAAAAAATCAATAATAGAAAATAGTGTCGCTTTTTTAAAATCATTTTAATTAAAATTTCTTACAATAATGGTCTTTCCTCCTTGACCTTGCATGGAAATTTTCATTTTTTCAGAAAGAGAGTTTGATCCGTAGGAAACTAAATTATGATTATTCCCTTTTTGTGATACTTCCACACCATGAGACCTAGCACCAAAAGAACCAAAGTCTAGAACGTTATTTTCATTTCCGTTTTGGGTTATGCTTTCATTTATAGTAGTGGCAGCAATATCTAAAAATATATTATTATTTGAACCATTTTGAACTAAATCTATATCACTGCTCTGTGAAACGGTATTAGCATTTACGGTATTGAAGTTACCGATCTGTTGTATGTTTATATTGTTATTACTGCTATTTATTGCAGTTTGTTTGGTAGAATTAATCACTTCAGTATTTTGTGAATTTAAAAACTGTAGTGTGGACGCCTTGTTTTGAAAGTTTTTAAAAGAGGCGTTCGTTTCGGTAGCGTTCTCTATATAAGTTTGACCATAAAGATCCATAACCAGAAAACTCATTAGCAGTAATATATAGGCTTGGTATTTCATCATCTTCATTTTTTGTTAAGAGTTGTTAAAATAGTCATTTTTTTTAGAAATAACCAATTTTTTAATAGAAAGGGGAACTTTATTTATTTGTAATTTATAAAAGAGTAAAAAGGCATATCTCGATATGCCTTTTTACTTTTTAATTTATTAGGCATTAATTATTATAAACCTATACTAACTTGATTAACATTAGAGAAGTTACCAAGACCTGCTTGGTTTACTACACTAATGTTACCAGGTGCAGTTCCAAACAAACTAAGCTCATGCTGTCTTACTATGCTAATGTTACCGGCACCTAATTGGTGTACGTGAGAGCTGTTCTCTCCAGAGTTACCACCGAATAAAGAAACTCCTCCTTGCTCTACATAGCTAAAGTTACCTAACCCAACTTGTAATACGTGAGAATAATTGTCATCATCGTTCTGGATTACAATAGAACCGTTTCCAAGACCATACTGATCAGTATCACTCATGTTACCATCACCATCTTGATCTACATAAGACCAGTTGTAAGCACCTACTTGAGTTACTTCAGAATCGTTGTTGTTACCGTCTTGGTTAACATCAGACCAGTTGCTAAAACCAGTTTGAGTTACATCAGAATCGTTATCGTTACCTATTTGTGTAACATAAGATTCATTTTCGTCACCTGTTTGAGTAACATAAGATTCGTTATCATTACCATCTTGCATAACATCAGAATAGTTATCATCACCATCTTGAGTCACTTCAGAAATGTTATCATCTCCATCTTGAGTAACATAAGATTCGTTACCGTCACCTATTTGAGTCACGTCAGAATCATTATTATTTCCGTCTTGAGTCACTTCAGACCAGTTATCATCACCAGTTTGAGAAACCATAGAATCGTTACCGTCACCATCTTGGTCTACATCAGAATCATTACCATTACCATCTTGATCTACATCAGAGATATTACCTGTACCATTTTGATTTACATTAGAATAGTTGTCGTTTCCATCTTGTAAAACATTTGATTGGTTGTCAGCTCCAATTTGAAATACGTCTGATTCGTTATCATTTCCGTCTTGTAAAACTGTAGAATCATTATTTAATCCAATTTGAATTACATCTGAATCATTGTCATACCCTAATTGATCTACATCAGATGTGTTTAATGCCCCTATTTGAGTCACATCAGAGTGGTTGTCATCTCCAATTTGATCCACTTCAGAACTATTAAAAATACCTAATTGTAGCTCATGGTTTACGTTTTGTGCAAACATTGTTGCTCCTAACATTAGCGCTACTGCGCAAAAAAACACTTTTTTCATAATTTAAAAATTTAGTTACTAATTGATTTATATTGGTTTTAAAAATCCACACATTAAAAATATAATGTGATGCCTTATATTTGCAATCAAGTTTATCTTTACTTGATTCCTTAAATTAATATTTGTTCTACTAAACAAAATATTAATATATACTAATAATGTCTTGAGCGATTAAGGGACTTAAGTGAGGAGTTATATTCCAGCTTTCCATTCCCACTGAAATACAATTCAAATTTGCGAAAAAAAACACAAATTATAATAAGTGTTAACACGTAGAAGGTAAAATTAATTTTTATTTGTAAGTATTTTCTTATTAAAATAATTAATAAGAAAGGACGTACATATAAAAAAGTCGTCCAACTACCGTTAAACGACTTTTAAGTAAAAATGTTAAAATTATGTTAAAATTACTTAGTGAACAGCAACTCTCTATATTTGGTCAAAGGCCATATCTCATCATCTACCAAAAGCTCTAGCTTATCACAGTGATATCGTATATCATCAAAGTATGGTTTTACATTATTACAATAGGTTTTAGCTCGTTTTTCAGCATTTTCAATCTTGTTTGCTTTTTTACGTTCCTCTATCATTTCAGTAATGCCCTTATTAATACTTTCAATGTGATGTGAAATCTTTTCAATAAGAATAAGTTGCTCGCCTGCAAATTTTTTGAAGTTGTCTTCATAAATTTCCTTTAAGCCCCTAACGTTTCGTATTAATATGTTTTGATACTGAATCGCTGTGGGAATTACATGGTTTCTGGCAATATCTCCAAGCACCCTTCCTTCTATTTGGATGCGCATGGCATACTCTTCCATTTCAATTTCATAACGTGCTTCCACTTCAACCTTGCTCATTATATCAAGGTCTTCAAATAATGCAATTGACTTTTCGGAAATTCTTGCTTTTAAGGCTTCTGGCGTTGTTTTGTTATTGCTTAAACCACGTTTTTTTGCTTCTTTCTCCCAAGCTTCTCCATATCCATCCCCTTCAAAACGAATGCGTTTAGAGTCTTTAATGTATTCTCTCAATACATTAAAGATCGCATCGTCTTTTTTCATCTTCTTCCCTTTAATAAGCTTGTCCACTTTTTCTTTAAATTCTATCAATTGCTTTGCAACAATTGCATTAAGCACTGTCATTGGGTTGGCACAATTGGCAGTAGAGCCTACAGCGCGGAACTCGAACTTATTACCGGTAAATGCAAAAGGTGAGGTACGGTTTCTATCCGTATTGTCCATTAATATTTCAGGGATTTTACCAACCACATTTAATTTAAGGTCTGTTTTTTCCTGAGGAGATAGTTTGCCATCTGTTACTTTCTCCAATTCATCTAAAACATCGGTTAATTGCGAACCAATAAACGCTGAAATAATAGCAGGTGGTGCTTCGTTAGCACCCAAGCGGTGATCGTTGCTTGCTCCTGCAATAGAGGCCCTCAATAATTCTTCGTGATCGTTTACTGCTTTTAATGTATTAATGAAAAATGTTAAAAACTGAAGGTTCTTCATCGGTGTGCTTCCTGGCCCTAAAAGGTTAACGCCTGTGTTAGTTGCCAGTGACCAGTTATTATGTTTACCGCTTCCATTTACGCCTGCAAATGGCTTTTCATGAAACAATACTTTAAAATTATGACGGTCAGCTATTTTCTCCATTAAATCCATTAATAAGGAGTTATGGTCAACTGCAAGATTGGTCTCTTCAAAAATTGGTGCCAATTCAAATTGATTGGGAGCTACTTCATTATGTCTTGTCTTTACAGGAATACCCAATAACATACATTCGGTTTCCAAGTCGCGCATATAATTAAGGACACGCATAGGAATGGAGCCAAAATAATGATCGTCCAATTGCTGCCCTTTTGGGGAAGAATGGCCCAATAAAGTTCTACCAGAAAGCATAATATCTGGGCGGGATAACGCTAGTGCTTTATCAATAAGGAAGTATTCTTGTTCCCATCCCAATGTTGGGTTTACTTTGGTTACGCTTTTATCAAAATATTTTGCCACAGCGGTTGCTGCTTGATCAACTGTTTGCAAAGCACGCAACAACGGTGTTTTATAGTCTAACGCTTCACCTGTGTATGATACGAATACAGTGGGAATACACAATGTCGTACCATATAAAAAAGCTGGCGAAGTAGGATCCCAGGCTGTATAGCCACGAGCTTCGAATGTATTTCTTATTCCACCGTGAGGAAAACTGGAAGCATCTGGTTCTTGCTGTACTAATTGTCCACCTCCAAATTTCTCGATACTTTGACCATTTTCGATGGTTTCAAAAAAAGCATCGTGTTTTTCGGCAGTTGCGCCTGTTAAAGGCTGAAACCAGTGTGTGTAATGGGTTGCCCCTTTTGCGATGGCCCATTCTTTCATTCCTGTGGAAATATGATCTGCTACACTACGTTCAATTTTTTTTCCGTTTTCAATAGCATCCATTACGCTATTGTATGACGTTTTTGTTAAGTATTGGCGCATAGCCGACTCATTAAATACGTTTTTTCCGAAGATAGCGGAACGACGTTCAGGTTCTTTAACCTCAACAGGTCTTCTGTTAAAGGTTTCTTTGATTGCGTGAAATCGTAAAGTTGACATACAGTTTTCCTTTTGTTTAAAATTAAGATGGGGCAAAAATAAGTTTATTTTTCTCACACCCCCTAATTTTTAATGTTAAGTTATCAATAAATGTGTATAATTTGTTGACAACCCTAAAATTTAAGGGGTCAAATAGAAAATAAGTATGTTTTTGCAGTAACCAACCTTTGCAGGTTCAATAAATTATTCTAAAAGAGCTAAACTTATAAAGCCTACATACGCAGCAAGAATCAGCAACCCCTTTAGCCTGCCTATTTCAAACTTCTTTGGGATAAATGCCAATGGAATTAAAATAACTGCAAAGCCTAACATCCAGAAAATGTCGTTGGTCAACACCTCTTGGCTCTTTACAGCTATTGGTTCTATAACTGCAGTGATCCCTAACACAGATGCAATATTGAAAATATTCGAGCCTATTAAATTACCCAACGAAATTGCTTTTTCCTTTTTTAAAGCTGCAATTACCGATGCTGCCAGTTCTGGAACGCTTGTACCTATTGCGATCATCGTTACTGCAATAACTCGTTCAGTCACACCTAATGCTGTAGCCATATCTACGGCGCCTGTTACCAACAACTCACTTCCGCCCCACAAACCTAGACCTCCCAATAAAAGCCAAATTATTATTTTAAAACTGGATGCTTTAGAAAGGGCTACGTCAACTTCCTCTTCAACGGGTTCAGGATCTTTTTGTAATCGGGCTCTTTTTATAAGAAGAAATAAGTATACTACAAGTAAAATAACAAAAACGCCTCCTTCCATTCTATTTAATCCATTTCCACTTTTCAGTAAAAAATAAAGCGCAATAGAAAGCAACATCATAACCGGCCAATTAAACTTATAGAAATCACGATCTATTGTAAGCGGTGCAATAAAAGCCGTTATACCAAGGACTAAGCCTATATTTGCAATATTTGAACCTATAACGTTCCCTAAGGAAATATCACTAAACCCATCCAGAGCAGCCTGCACACTCACCAATAGCTCTGGAGTTGAGGTTGCAAAAGAAACTACGGTTAACCCAATGACCATTTTTGACATTCGTAATTTAAACGACAAAGCGACCGAAGAACGCACTAAAAATTCGCCCCCTACTACCAATAACAATAAGCCTAGAAAAACAAAAAGTATAGAAATCCCCATAAGATTATTTTGAGCTGCGAAGATACTAAAATGGAACACGATTTACGATATACAAAATACGAAATAGACAAAACGTGCTACATTACGATATTCGTGTGTTTGACTGAATTTGGAGTAGACATAAAAATTACAAATCTGTATCGGAAATACAATAACAAACTAAAATTTCAGTTATATAACTATAAAAATAGTTTTGTAACTAAATAGATAGTTTTACATTTACCCCCTATGGAACGACTTACAAATAAAGAAGAAGAAATAATGCAGGCTCTTTGGCAATTGGAAAAGGCCTTCGTTAAAGAAATTATAGCGCTTTTGCCTGGAAAGAATCATTACAATACCGTATCGACCATTGTGCGCAATTTGGAAGAAAAAGGGTTTGTTTCGCATACTGCCTACGGAAAAACACATCAATACTTCCCCATCGTTAGCAAAGTTGAATATACAGAGCGTTTTATGAACCTTGCCACAAAAAAGTATTTTAACAATAGCTATAAAAGTATGGTTTCCTTTTTTGCCAAAGAAGAAAAAATAAGTGCTACCGAACTAAGGGAAATATTAGAAATAATTGAAAACAAATAATATGGACGTACTCATATATATAGGTAAATCTGCTTTAATACTCTCTTTGTTCTACTTTGTATATGCGACACTATTAAAAAGTGACACTCATTTTACAACAAACAGACTGTTTTTAGCAAGCGGATTTCTTTTCTCATTTATTCTCCCCATTGTTCAGTTCACTAAAACAGTTACCGTTTCTAACCCAAAAACATACCTCGCAAATTATTCTGAGGAAATTTCTCCCCAATTAGCTATCGCATCTCAACAAATAGACTGGTGGTATGTTGTTGGCATTTTATATTTCTTTATTGTTGGCGTACTATTTATTCGGTTTTTAAAACAACTTTTTTCTTTACTGCTACTTATAAAAAAGCATCCCGCTATTGCCAAAAATAGTTTTAAGTACATAACCATAGACGAAACCATCCTTCCGTTTTCATTTTTTAACTATATAGTTTACAACCCTTCTTTACATAGTGAAGAAGAACTTTCTATGATTTTAAATCATGAAAAAGTACACGCTTATCAATGGCATTCCGTAGATATTTTAATGGCCAATGTAATTTCCTTATTCCAATGGGCAAACCCTATTGCTTGGCTATATAAAAAAAGTGTTGAAGAAAACTTGGAATATATTGCAGATTACGAAACCGCTTCGATGGTTTCATCAAAAAGAGACTATCAAATAGCGCTGGTAAAAGCTTCATCGACTTTTAAAGTTCCGGCGCTTGCTACTAATTTTTATCAATCATTCACAAAAAAACGAATCGTCATGTTAAACAAAAACAATTCAAAAAAAGTAAACACGTTAAAACTACTAACCATTTTGCCACTCTTAGCTATATTTCTGTGGGGTTTTAATGTAAATGAAAAGATTTACTACCTGGAAACCGAACAACCTTCGGTTGTTAATTCTATTCAGACTAATGAAAAGGACATTTCAGAAGAAAAACCTATTACCGAATCTGTAGATAAATTTGACAAAAAAAATAAAGCTTCAGAAAAAAAAGCTAATATCGTTTCTTCAGAAAAAAGAAGTGTTTCAGTTCAGCAAGACTCCGTAAAAGGGTTTCAAATTCGTATTACTAAAAATACCACCGTTGAAGAACTGGAGGCCTATAAACAAAAATTTAAAAAAGAGCACAATGCTAGTTTTAATTACAATAATTTGAATTTTAACAGCAAAGGTGAAATTACTGGAATTTCTATTTCATACAGTGATACACGCGGCAATAATAATAATTATAGTGTAAGCAGTGGTCAGCCTATTAATGATTTTGTACTTGCTGTTTCAGAAAATGGCAGTATAAGTTCGCGAACTGTTTTGACTGAAGAACAAGAAATGCAGCGACAAAAAATGATGGCAGAACGTGATAAAATGATTTCAGAACGAAAAAAAGAAATTGAAGAAAGAAAAGAGGTTATTAAGAAGCAAATGCAGGAAAGAAAAGAAGTAATGAAAGAGCGTCAAGAAGAGATGAGAGCCTTACAAAAAACAAAAATGCAAAAGCTTAAAAAGAAAATGAAAAAGCGCAGATTGTCGATGACACAACGCTCAGGTGATTCTGCTAAGCTTATTGTTGATAAGGATACCATGTATTTCAACAGTTCAAAAACGAGGTTGAATAAATTTAATACAGACAACGAACCTTTATATTATGTAGATGGAAAAGAAACGCCTAAAAAAGCTTTAAAACTACTACCTCCAGATGCTATCGAAAAAATAAATGTGCTAAAAGGTGAAAAAGCACTAAAAAAATACGGCGGCAAAGGGGTAAACGGTGTTATTGAAATAACTACTAAACAATAAACCAACTCTTATAAATTTCTTAAACCTTCCTTGTTTTAGGAAGGTTTTTTTATTTTTATATGTATGAAAAAGCAATTTTTTAAAGCATTGGCAAAGTTGAACAAAAAGCTACTTCCCAGCTTTACCAAAAAAGATGTGGACTTATCAAAAGCATCAAAGTTTCAGCTGGCAATATTTGGCTATAAACTTTGGGTTACGAAAAATGCGGTTAATCAATAACAAAGTAATGATCTAATTTCATACGATTTTAATTTTGCCGCCCCTTTTAAAAATTCCAATTCAATTAAAAAATTACATTGTACAATTTCACCTCCCAATTTTTCTATTAATTGGCAAGCGGCGCGCGCAGTACCTCCTGTAGCTAAAATATCATCGTGCAGTAATACTTTATCTCCCTTCTGTATAGCATCTTCATGAATTTCCAAAGCATCCATCCCATATTCCAATGCATAGGGCTGTTTTAACGTATCGTGGGGCAATTTGCCTGCTTTACGTACCGGAACAAAACCAGCTTTTAGTTCTTTGGCCAATAGGGTGCCAAATAAAAAGCCACGGGATTCAATCCCTACAACCTTATCTATTTTTTGATTTTCAGTTAATGCGTACAACTGCTCCAAACAAAAAGAAGTAGCTTCGGCACTGGCCAATAAAGGGGTTATATCTTTAAAATTTACCCCCGGTTTTGGAAAATCAGGAATTTCACGAATGTATTTTTCTATATCCATTGTAATTTTTTACGAAAGTGCTTTGTCTATAAAGGTAAAAAGAAATATATTTGCACCCCGAAACAAATGAGATTTATTTTTTCTTCTTTGTTTCACACTTAAAAAAGGCCTTGTGGCGCAACTGAATAGCGCACCTGATTACGGCTCAGGAGGTTCCAGGTTTGAATCCTGGCAAGGTCACTTAGAGCAGAAGTCCATTCCCTTTTCGGGAATGGATTTTTTCGTTTCAGAGAATGTCAAAAGACTTTTTTCAGTCTTTTATATATGGACTGGAAGGAAAAAACAATCGCCCAAGCGATTGGACTTTCTATTTTAACGTGAGAGCTCATTCAGGATCACAGCAGTAATCCCAGGCACAAAAATCTCGATTATTTCATTCCGTTACTTTCTATTTTAAAAATTATTATCTTTGTAATTAGTATGAAACAAATTTTTCACAAATTCGGTGCAGTTTCCATGGCGTTTTTAGTGCTCTTCACTACTATGTCATTTACTGTGAATATGCACTATTGTGGAGAAATGTTAGTAGATTACAGTTTTACACAGCATGTAAAAACTTGTGGGATGGATGTTCAAACTACCCCAGAAAGTTATGACTCCAATATCACTAAAGACTCTTGTTGTAAAGACAAGCAATTAATTGTAGAGGGAGAAGATAACATAAAGCTTTCTTTTGAAAACCTTTCTCTTGAACAGCAAACTTTTCTAGCTACTTTTGTTTATTCGTACATTGATCTTTTTGAGACAGTTGAAGAAACCAATGATTCCTTTAAAGATTACTCTCCCCCCTATCTCATAGAAGATATTTCAGTTTTACACCAGACGTTCCTTATTTGATATTTTAAACAGTACTCATATTACTCTTTAGTAGATTAACTAAAGAGCAATTCCTTTTGTTTGTGATCATATCACAGGCTTGTTTAACTGCTTAATTATCAAACATTATGCTGAACAAAAGCATCAAATTTTTAATAGAAAACAAACTAGTAGCAGTTTTGTTACTCGTTATATTTGTCGGTTGGGGTATTGCAACCGCTCCTTTTAATTGGGATACTGGTTTTTTACCAACTGACCCCGTGGCTGTCGATGCAATTCCAGATATTGGTGAAAACCAACAGATTGTCTTTACTAAATGGCAAGGACGATCGCCACAGGATATTGAAGATCAAATAACCTATCCACTAACCACTTCACTACTTGGCATTCCCGGTGTAAAAACCATACGGAGCTCGTCTATGTTTGGCATTTCGAGTATCTATATCATTTTTGAAGAAGATGTAGAATTTTACTGGAGCCGAAGCCGTATTCTTGAAAAATTAAACTCCCTCCCTTCCGGGTTACTTCCTGAAGGAGTTAACCCTTCATTAGGTCCCGATGCAACCGGATTAGGACAAATTTTCTGGTACACTTTAGAAGGTCGCGATAAAGATGGCAATGTTACTGGCGGTTGGGATTTACACGAACTACGAAGCATTCAGGATTACTATGTAAAATATGCACTTTCTTCTGCCAGCGGTGTTTCAGAAGTTGCCTCTATCGGTGGTTACGTTCAAGAATATCAAATAGATGTAAACCCTGAATTAATGCGCCAATACAACATTAGTTTAGACCAAGTTGTAAAAGCTGTAAAACAAAGCAACCAAGATATTGGCGCACAAACATTAGAAATTAATAAAGCTGAATATTTGGTACGTGGCTTGGGTTATATTCAAACGATTGATGATATTGAAAATGCGGTCATTACTTCCGAAGATTTCACTTCTATTCGCATCAAAGAGATTGCAAAAGTTAGTTTAGGTCCCGAAACCCGTCGAGGACTTTTAGATAAAGAAGGTGCCGAGGTTGTTGGCGGCGTGGTTGTCGCTCGTTATGGAGCCAACCCAATGGAGGTAATCAACAATGTGAAGGATAAAATAAACGAACTCAGTGCTGGACTTCCTTCCAAAACATTGTCCGATGGTCGTACTTCACAACTTACTATTGTTCCTTTCTATGATCGAACCGAACTAATACAAGAAACTCTTGGCACCTTAAACGAAGCACTGACCTTGGAAATATTGATAACCATTTTGGTTATCGTTATTATGGTATTCAATCTTCGGGCGTCCATTCTTATTTCAGGCTTATTACCCGTTGCCGTTTTGATGGTTTTTATCTCCATGAGAATATTCAATGTAGATGCAAACATTGTCGCGCTTTCGGGTATAGCCATCGCTATTGGTACGATGGTCGATGTTGGCGTGATTCTTTCAGAAAACATTATTAGGCACCTAGAAGAAAACAAAAACAAACTTCCCATAAACAATGTGGTGTACAATGCAACCTCTGAAGTTTCCGGAGCCATTCTTACCGCTGTATTAACAACTATTATCAGTTTTATACCTGTATTTACAATGGTTGGTGCTGAAGGAAAACTGTTCCGTCCGTTGGCTTTTACGAAGACCATGGCGCTTACGGCTTCTATTATTGTGGCCCTGTTTTTAATTCCACCATTTGCTGCGTTTCTCTTCAGAAAGAAAAACATACGGTCTGTTTTCGGCCATATTTTGCATTCTATATTATTACTTATCGGAATCGTAGCCATTGCTTATGGGTATTGGCTAGGACTTATTCTTATCGCTTTTGGCACAACAGGTTTTTTGAAAAACCCAAAAGTTGCAGCTCGTTTTTCTGAAAAATTAGTGCTGCGAGAACAACGAATCAATACGATCAACATTATTATTTCAGCTATAGCGATTGTCTTCCTATTAGCTGAATATTGGCGTCCTTTAGGTTTTGACCGAAGTTTGATTATGAATTTATTGTTTGTAAGCTTTATTTGTTTCGGACTATTGGCTGTATTCTGGATTTTTATGCGCTACTATACCCGGATTTTGAACTGGTGTCTACAAAACAAGTTTCTCTTCTTGTCCATACCTACTGTTATCGTTATTCTAGGGTTTTTAATTATGAAAAACACCGGAAAAGAGTTTATGCCATCGTTAAATGAAGGTTCTTTCCTATTGATGCCCACTTCCCTGCCTCACGCTGGAGTGGAAGAAAACAAACGGGTGTTACAACAATTAGATATGGCCGTTGCCAGTATTCCTGAAATTGAAACTGTAGTGGGCAAAGCTGGTCGAACTGAGTCTGCCCTCGACCCTGCTCCACTTTCCATGTATGAAAATATCATTCAATATAAATCGGAATATATGCTGAATGAAGCTGGAAACCCCCAACGTTTTAAAGTAAATGACGATGGCTTTTTTGTACTGAAAGATGGCAGTCTGATTGAAAATGTCAATATAAATGTTAGTTCGAGCGCAGTCAAAAACACTGAAGCGAGCAAATACAACACCTCGACTGCGATCGATGTGACAAGGGAACAACTAATTGCTGACAAAGATGGCGAATACTTCCGAAATTGGCGTCCTGAAATTCAATCGCCAGACGATATTTGGAATGAAATTGTAAAAGTCACCAAATTGCCCGGTGTTACCTCAGCCCCAAAATTACAGCCCATTGAAACTCGTTTGGTCATGTTACAAACCGGAATGCGAGCACCTATGGGCATTAAAATTAAAGGCCAAGATTTAAAACAAATTGAAGCCTTTGGCATGCAGCTGGAAACTATTTTAAAGCAAGTGGAAGGCGTAAAAGAACAAGCTGTTTTTGCCGACCGCATTGTAGGGAAACCCTATTTATTGTTAGATATAAACCGAAATCGTTTGGCTAGGTATGGTATTTCCATTGAAACCGTACAGCAAACCTTACAAGTAGCTATTGGCGGTATGCCGCTAACGCAAACTGTAGAAGGCAGAGAACGCTATTCGGTTCGGGTTCGATATCCTCGGGAATTGCGGGAAAACCCAACCGATTTAAAAAACATCTATGTTCCGGTTGAAGGGGGTAGCCCTGTTCCTTTAGGAGAATTAGTTGATATCCGCTACGAAAAAGGGCCACAGGTGATAAAAAGTGAAGATACCTTTTTAGTAGGCTATGTTCTTTTCGATAAGCTGGATGGTTTTGCTGAAGTAAACGTGGTAGAAACAGCACAACGAGCGATTCAAGATAAAATAGATGCTGGCGAATTAACCGTCCCAAAAGGGATTAATTATCAATTTACGGGAACGTATGAAAATCAAGTACGGGCTGAGAAAACACTTTCTGTAGTTGTTCCATTAGCGTTATTGATTATCTTTTTAATCCTTTATTTTCAGTTTAAGTCGGTTGCGACTTCTTTTATGGTGTTTAGCGGAATAACTGTTGCATTCGCCGGTGGGTTTATTATGATTTGGCTATATGGGCAAGACTGGTTTTTGAATTTTGGTTTTTTTGGAGAAAACTTACGAGACTTATTTCAAATGCATTCCATTAATTTAAGTGTCGCTGTATGGGTTGGTTTTATTGCATTGTTCGGTATTGCAACCGATGATGGGGTGGTGATGGCCACATATCTTACGCAAACTTTTAAAAGAAATAAACCCGATACAAAAGTAGCGGTAAGGAAATCGATAGTTGAGGCTGGACAAAAACGGATTCGTCCCTGCTTGATGACAACAGCTACAACAATTCTTGCTTTGCTACCCATTTTAACCTCAACAGGTCGCGGAAGCGATATTATGATCCCGATGGCCATTCCTAGTTTTGGTGGAATGCTTATCGCATTAATTACCCTGTTTGTAGTTCCTGTATTGTATAGTTGGCGAGCAGAAACGGTTCTTTCTAAGAAGCAAAGGATTGAGAATAATCAATCAAGACCTAAAAATGAATTAATATGAAAACAATAAAAAGTAATATAACCAATAGGGTTGTCCTGATTCTTACCGCTTGCTTTCTGAGTCAATTCAGCAATGCCCAAAATCTGGAAAGCTATATTCAAGAAGCGCAGCAAAACAACCCTGATATTCAGGCAGTGGAATTGCGGTATAACATTTCAGAAGAAAAAGTAAATGAAAGCAATACACTCCCAAATACTGAAGTGAGTGCCGGATATTTTATTAGTGAGCCCGAAACCCGTACCGGAGCACAAAAGGCACGGTTTTCGGTTAAGCAGATGATTCCGTGGTTTGGTACAATTACAGCGAGGGAAAACTATGCATCGTCTATGGCTGAAGCTGATTATGTGAAGCTTGCTATTTCAAAACGTAAGTTGGCTTTAGCTGTTTCTGAAACATATTATCAGTTATATGCTCTCCAAGCGAAACAGACCATTTTAGATGAAAACATTGAGCTTTTAAAAACGTATGAAGAATTGGCGTTAACTTCGGTTGAAGTTGCCAAAGCTTCTGCAGTAGATGTATTAAAATTACAAATAAGGCAAAACGAGTTGCTTCAGAAAAAAGAAGTACTCCAACAAGATTTTATAGCAAAACGAAGTGCCTTCAACACACTTTTAAACAAAAATAAAGAGGCCTCGGTTACTGTGGTGGATTCCTTGTTTCTTCCTTCAAAAAAAATAACTTCGGAAACAGAAAACCTCAACCTTCATCCTGAATTGTTACAGTATGACAAATTATATGAATCCGTTGCTTCTTCCGAAGAACTGAATCAAAAAGAGTTACAGCCTAATCTAGGAGTAGGTTTAGATTATATTCCCGTTGCCGAGCGACCCGACATGAATTTTACCGATAACGGAAAAGACATTGTCATGCCTATGGTTTCGGTATCTATCCCCATCTTTAATTCAAAGTATAAATCCATTTCCAAACAAAACAAGCTGAAACAACAGGAAATCACAGCACAAAAAGAAGAACAAAAAAACAAACTCGAAAACATGCTGAAAGCTACGCATAGCAGATTGGAAACAGCACGAATAACCTATAGCACACAACAAAAAAACCTACAGCAAGCAAAAGATGCAGAAGAAATTCTCTTAAAAAACTATGAAACTGGCACTATTGACTTTAATGACGTTTTGGACATTCAAGAATTGCAATTGAAGTTTCAACTCGAACAAGTTGAAGCGGTAAAAGACTATTATGTTCAACTTTCAATGTTAAACTATTTATTATGAACAACTTTCTAAAACAATGGGGCGAGGCAGCCTACACGACCACCGGATTTTTCTGGATGGCGCTTTGGGCATTTATTCTAGGCTATATTATTAGCAGTATGATACAGATTTTTGTAACCGAAAAACGCATGCAAAAAGCCATGGGTGAAAAAGAAGGCAAAGGTTTATTACTAGGTACTTTCTTTGGTTTTATTAGTAGCTCGTGCAGTTTTGCAGCCTTGGCTTCAACAAAAAGTATTTTCAAAAAAGGAGCCAGTTTCATTTCCTCTATCGCTTTTTTACTGGCATCTACAAATTTGGTTATCGAATTAGGAATTATTATTTCCATCTTCTTGGGATGGCAGTTTGTCGTTGGCGAATATGTAGGAGGCATTTTGCTAATCTTGATTTGTTGGGTACTAATCCGTATTATAAATCCTAAAAAACTAATTGAAAAAGCAAGAAAGAATCTTGAAAGTGAAGATAACGATGATATAGACGATTCTAAGGACTGGAAAAAACAAATTCAAAAAGAAAGCAGTTGGGCCAGAGTAGCTAAAAAGTACAAAATGGAATGGCAGATGGTGTGGAAGGATGTTACTGTAGGTTTTACCATTGCAGGGATTGTCGCAACTTTTGTACCCGATTCATTTTTCCAAACGCTATTCATAAACAGCGGTCAAGGTAATACAGACTTTACTTTTCTGGAAATTCTAGAACATATTATTATAGGGCCTGTCGCGGCTTTTTTAACCTTTATCGGATCCATGGGAAACATTCCGTTAGCTGCATTGCTTTTTGGAAAAGGAGTTAGTTTTGCTGGGGTCATGGCCTTTATTTTTAGCGATTTGGTAGTGTTTCCAGTTTTGCGCATCAATGCAAAATACTATGGTTGGAAAATGTCACTTTTTATAGTATTTCTTCTTTTCACTGCTTTGATAGGTACTTCGCTTGCCTTGCATTATAGCTTTGACTTGTTTAATATTTTACCGGATCCTTCCCAAGTAAAAATTCAAGATAGTGAGTATTTTAAAATAGATTATACTTTTTATTTAAACATCGCATTTTTACTTATTTCAGGATATCTTATTTATTTAGGTTTTTTTAAAAAGAAAGATGTAGATCACAATATGAGTGAAATGGCACCAAAAAGCCAATTGCTTGAAAACATTTTAAAATATGCAGCCTTCACCTGCTACCTTTGGTTAGCTGGCGGACTGCTTGTTAAATTTTTTATTCAATAACATGAAACATACCTATCACATACACGGAATGACCTGTAACGGATGTCGGTCACACGTTGAACAAACATTGTCTAAGGTTTCTGGCGTGAGCCACGCTCAAGTAAATTTAGAAAAGGCTGAAGCTGTTATCACAATGGAAAAACACATTCCTATAACAGCTTTTCAAAAAGTATTGGAAGATGATGGTGGATCGTACAGTATACATCCAGAGGGAGAAAAGCCAAAAGAAAATAGAAATAAGACTGGAAATACTAAGAAAACGACTTCAGTAGCCAAAGGAACAAAGTTTTATTGCCCTATGCATTGTGAAGGTGACAAAACCTATGACGAGCCTGGAGATTGCCCTGTTTGCGGGATGGATCTGGTGGCCGATGTAAGTACAACACCTAGTGCTTCAGAAGAATGGACGTGTCCCATGCACCCTGAAGTAATAAAAGACCAACCCGGTTCCTGCCCTATATGCGGAATGGACTTAGTGCCAAAAAAACCGGATCTTTCAGCAGAAGAAAAAACCTATAACAAACTCATTAAAAAATTCTGGCTAGCGTTGGGCTTTACACTCCCCATCTTTCTAATTGCAATGTCAGAAATGATCCCGAACAATCCACTTTATGATATATTGAACCAAAAATATTGGAACTGGATTCAACTTGGCCTTTCACTACCTGTGGTTTTTTATGCCACCTGGATGTTCTTTGAACGCGCCTACCGTAGTATTAAAACATGGAACTTAAATATGTTTACCTTAATCGGTATTGGTGCTGGGGTGGCTTGGATTTTTAGTGTCTTCGGAATGTTAGTTCCCGACTTTTTCCCTGCTCAGTTTAAAACCGAATCAGGCACCGTGCATGTGTATTTTGAAGCAGCAACTGTTATTTTAACTTTAGTCTTAATGGGACAGGTACTGGAAGCCCGTGCGCATAGCAAAACCAATAGCGCTGTAAAAGAATTGCTAAAACTCGCCCCCAACAAGGCCATTCGTGTGGTTGACGACCAAGAGGAGGAAATTGCTATCGATCAGATACAATCTGGTGATGTTTTAAGAGTAAAACCAGGTGATAAAATTCCAGTAGACGGAAGCATTTCAGAAGGAAATACCTCGGTAGATGAATCCATGATTACCGGAGAACCTATACCGGTTGATAAACAAAGTGGTGATACAGTAAGCAGTGGGACTATTAATGGAACGCAATCTTTTTTGATGAAAGCCGAAAAAGTGGGTTCTGATACGCTTCTGTCTCAAATTATTAAAATGGTAAACGATGCCAGCCGCAGTCGGGCGCCTATTCAAAAGCTTGCCGATACGATTTCCGGTTATTTTGTACCGATTGTGGTATTGGTTTCCATACTCACGTTTATCGCTTGGGCATTTTGGGGTCCCGACCCTGCCTATGTGTATGCCCTAGTAAATGCCATCGCCGTGTTGATTATTGCTTGCCCTTGTGCCCTGGGATTGGCAACACCTATGTCGGTTATGGTGGGTGTGGGAAAGGGTGCTCAAAATGGTGTATTGATTAAAAACGCAGAAGCCTTAGAAAGGATGAATAAGGTTGATACGCTCATTATTGACAAAACGGGCACCATAACCGAAGGCAAGCCCACTGTTTCAGAAATAGGAAAGGCTGAGACAGGTTCTTTTTCAGAAGAAGAGGTGTTGCAATATATTGTTTCTTTAAACAACTTAAGTGAACATCCTTTAGCCGAAGCAACTGTTACCTACGGAAAAGAAAAGGACGTTGATTTTCTTAAAGCTGAAAACTTCAATTCTGTTACCGGAAAAGGCGTGGAAGGCATTGTAAACGGCAAAAAGACCGCTTTAGGAAATGAAAAAATGATGGAAGCCGCCAATGCTACCCTTTCTGATGCTTTAAAAGAAACAGCGCAATCCTTTCAGAAAAAAGGAAAAACTGTATCCTATTTGGCAATCGATGGTGAAGCCGTCGGTTATGTGGTTATTGGTGATAAAATAAAAAAGACCAGTAAAAAGGCGATTCAGGCACTTCAAAAAAAGGGAATTGATGTAGTTATGCTTACCGGCGATAACCATGATACCGCCCAAGCAGTGGCCAGCGAATTGCAATTGGCAGATTTTAAGGCTGGCATGCTTCCAAAAGATAAACTAGATGAAGTAACTCGTTTACAAAACGAAGGTAAAAAAGTAGCGATGGCCGGCGATGGCATAAACGATGCCCCTGCCCTTGCCAAAAGCGATGTCGGGATTGCCATGGGCACCGGTACCGATGTCGCCATAGAGAGTGCCGAAATAACGTTGGTAAAAGGCGACCTACACGGCATTGTAAAAGCACGAAACCTAAGTGATTCTGTAATGAAAAATATTAAACAAAACCTGTTTTTTGCTTTAATATATAACACGCTGGGTATTCCGATTGCTGCAGGCGTTTTGTTTCCAGTATTCGGGCTATTACTATCGCCTATGATTGCCGCTTTAGCGATGAGTTTTAGTTCGGTTTCGGTAATTGCCAATTCATTGCGGTTGCGAAATACATCAATTGATTAATAACCAAAAACAACACATTATGAATACTTCAAAAGAAAAAAACACTAGTAGTTACACTCGCTTTTTTTTAATGTTAGGATTTTCATTCATTGCCATGTACATCACCATGTACTTAAACACCTATGAAATTGACCACGTCTATTTTAGCCTTACACGATTTTATATGACGTGTTTAGGAATAGCGGCTATGGCCGTTATCATGTTGTCTCTCATGCTTCATATGTACAAGAGTAAGAAAAAGAACCTTGCTATTTACGCGGGAAGTGCCTTATTGTTTATCAGTGCATTGTACTTAGTGCGAGCTCAAAAACCTATTGAAGATGTAGCTTGGATGAAAGCCATGATCCCACATCACTCCACAGCAATCCTTACTAGTAAAAGAGCTGAAATAAGTGATCCAGAAGTAAAGAAGCTAGCCGAAGATATTATCAAAGCACAAGAAAAAGAAATTAAAGAAATGAAAGCGATGATAAAGCGCTTAGAGGCTACTAAATAGCCTTTTAATTATATAAATTATGAAAAAAAATATAATATACATCCTTATAGCCGTAATAGGCGGCTTGACCCTTGGCTATGTATTGTTTGGCACCTCAAACAAAACTTCCAAAAATGCTATTTCAGCAGAAAATCAAAACCACGATCATTCCGGCGAAACAGCTACTGAAATGTGGACCTGCTCGATGCATCCACAAATTATGCAACCAGAACCCGGGGATTGTCCCATTTGTGGAATGGACCTTATTCCTGCCGAAAGCGGATCCAGTGGTTTAAACACAAACGAGTTTACAATGACCGAACACGCTATGGCTTTGGCCAACATACAAACCACAGTGGTTGGCAGTACAACATCTAAAAAAGATGGTGCCCTTGTGCTTTCGGGAAAAATTGTGGAAAATGAGGAGGCAACTGCTATTCAACCAGCTCATTTTAACGGGCGAATAGAACGGTTATACGTCAATTCAGTTGGGGAAACCGTAAAAAAAGGACAAGCTGTCGCCACGATTTATTCTCCAGAATTGGTAAGTGCCCAGCAAGAATTAATCACGGCATACAGACTAAAAGAATCGCAGCCAAAGCTATATGAAGCCGTTCGCAAAAAATTACGTAACTGGAAAGTGCCTGCTTCTCAATTGGAAAAAGTAGCACGTACTGGAAAAGTTCAGACTTCTTTTACCATTTATTCCCATGTAAGTGGTGTGGTTACTGAACTGTTCGCAAAAGAGGGCGCCCATATTATGGATGGAAAACCTATTTTTAAGGTGAGTAACCTCAACACGGTTTGGGCTTCTTTTGACGTGTATGAGAATCAGCTTTCTGAAATTGATAATGGTCAAGAAATTACCATCACCACCAATGCCTACCCCAATAAAAAATTTACCGCAAAACTTTCTTTTGTCGATCCTATTTTAAATACTCAAACCAGAACAGTATCTGTGCGTGCCACGCTGAATAACACAGAAGGTCTTTTTAAACCGGGGATGTTCGTTACTGGTAAGTTAAAAGGGGCAAAAGCTGCTAATCCTTCTCAGATAAGCGTTCCAGCTAGTGCTGTATTGTGGACTGGAGAGCGTTCGTTAGTGTATATTAAAACTGAAGCCAATTCACCTATTTTTGAAATGCGGGAAGTTACACTAGGGAGCTCTTCCGGAGAAAACTATATCATTATTAAAGGGCTCAATCCTGGTGACGAAATCGTAACCAACGGAACATTTACCGTCGATGCCGCTGCTCAATTACAAGGGAAAAAGTCGATGATGAACCAAGGAAAAGCTGAAATGAAAAGTGAGGTTGAGACTGATATTAATATGAAACTTTCAGAATCATTTCAAGAGAAATTAAAAGGGATTTTACCTAGTTATTTTAATATGAAAAATGCCTTTGTGGACAGCAATGCTAAAAAGGTTTCGCAGTTTGCTTCAGAACTAAAAGCTACAATCGAAGAGATCGACCTAACCGATATGGGAACTATAGAACAAAATCAAATTAATAAGAGCTATCAATTAATAAAAACTATTTCAGAAAGTGAGAGTTTGGAAAAACAACGTAATTTCTTTATTGAATTTAACGAAGCAATGATTCCGATATTTAAAAATGCAGAAGGGATTTCTGAAACTATTTTTATTCAAAAATGCCCGATGGCCAACAGCAATAAGGGCGCTTCTTGGCTTAGTGACAAACAGGAAATAAAAAACCCTTATTACGGTCAAGCAATGTTGACTTGCGGTAGTGTGATTGATTCTATTCAATAAATTAAAAAGATATGCGGGGCGCTTACAGTTATTGTTTTGAAGATATTTTATAAACTTTTGCAAAGGAAGTACTTCATTTAAAAATTTCTATTGATTTTTGCATCTTTACTAACCAAAGCTCTATTTTAAAAACGTACTCTATGGCTTCAGGATTTTTTGCTCTTCTCGATGATATTGCCGCTCTTATGGACGACGTTTCTGTAATGAGTAAAGTGGCTGCCAAAAAGACAGCAGGTATTTTAGGAGATGATTTGGCAGTAAATGCTGAGAAAGCCTCAGGATTTATGTCCTCAAGAGAATTGCCTGTTCTATGGGCCATTACTAAAGGATCCTTTTTAAATAAATTGATTATCCTTCCCATTGCTTTTCTATTAAGTGCCTTTTTACCAGTAGCCGTTACAATTATTCTTCTAATTGGAGGTCTTTACTTAGCTTATGAAGGGGCTGAAAAAATATATGAATTTTTGGTGCCTCACGCCCATGGTGAAGAAGAGGAAGCTTTGCAGGATCTTTCAAAAGAAGAGTTAATGAGCTTGGAAAAAGAACGCATTAAATCAGCCATCTTGACTGATTTTATTCTCTCTATTGAAATTGTAATTATCGCTTTAGGTACAGTCGCTCAAGAAACACTCACTATGCAAATTATTGTGGTTTCTATCATCGCATTAATTGCCACAGTTGGTGTGTATGGTATTGTTGCCCTATTGGTACGCATGGATGAGTTTGGGCTTAAACTCATTAACTTAAACGATAAAGAAGACAGCTTTTCAGATAAAATTGGAAGGTTTTTAATTGCAGCATTACCAAAAGTGATTAAAAGTTTAAGCGTAATTGGAACTATTGCACTGCTTTTGGTATCCGGCGGCCTTTTTGTGCACAATATCGAATATATACACCACCTTGTTGAAAGCTTCCCATCCATACTGGGTGAATTTGTGGTAGGCCTTGTGGTAGGATTTGTAGTGTTGTTTATTATAATCGGGATAAAAAAAGTCTGGAAGTTGATATCAAAAAAATAATAGCCTACCGTAACGGCAGGCTATTAAAGACTAAGTCAAATAAGCTAGCTAGTATAGCTCTTGCAAGGCAATTATATCGTTACTATTAAATTCTCCATCTGCACTTGCACTAAAGCAAGCTAACATAATAGATGTGGCATCATAACCTGTGGGTGTACCTTCAATATGATTGGCGCCTACACCACCGCCTCCTTCATTTGAGTTTTGACCACAACTTTGACGACTGAACCAATCTGTGTGGCGAAAACCAACAGAATGACCTATTTCGTGGGTAATTACATGTTCGTTTACATTTGTACTGTAACCGGAGAGTCCGTATATCTGTACAAATTTATAGGGATATCCATTGCTAGGGAAACCAGCACTTCCTCCGGCACCGCTAGGGTTGTTGACTGTATTATTATACACCACCATATCTTTACTTTGGTAATTAGTACCAAATGTCAAGTCAAAGCTAATGGAAACACCACTTAAGCGGTTATAATTATTTACCGCCCACTGTAAAGCAGTACGCTCTTTACTGGAGAGCGCCTGACTACCACCAGTAAAGCCGATAATAGAAATAGTACGCCCTTGGCTCACCAAGTTATCGGTACTATACTGACGACCATCGCTTTCTTCAGCGGCTTCTGCCATATCAAATAACTGTTCTTCCGTTAAAATGATATCTTTTTCGATATAAAGACGCTCTTCTGTCTTTCCATCGGGGAAATGAAACGTATCGTACTTAATATAATCACTGTTTAAATTCAGCTTTTTAACAGCTTCTCTAACCTCTTTGGGGATTTTCTTTTGGGAAATTTCGGCTATTAAATCTGCTTGATCGTTGGTTGGCGCTTCGTTTTCATCCTTTGAACAGGATACGAATACCAGACTTAGGGCAAACATGCCCACAAGTCCCATTTTAAATTTTCTCATAGTTAATGGTTTGTATTAATGAATAAGTTTGTTAGGTTAACCTGAGATAAAATTATGTAATAATTAACATTATCACAAAGATTAGTCGTTAAAATTATCATTTTAACAGTTAAATATGCTTTTAGTCGATGTTATTGCAATAAACAAAACAAATCCTTGCACACCCCATAACCTCCTGATTCAAAAACTACTACGTTGCTAAAAACTACCGTATTTTCCTACAGGACTAGTAAGGTTTTCGGTTGCGGGTTTCGGTACAAATTTGAAGCTTGCTGGTGCATCTTCAAGTTCACTCGACCTGACGGGTTTAGGATTCAGTGAGCGGTGAGGAGTTGGGAGTTGGGAGTTGGGAGTTGGGAGTTAAAATTGAAATAAATGATTTAATACACAAGTTGTTTATTGGTTAAAGTTATATTCTATTAGTTTAGAAAAATTATGTTAATCCTTTATTTTAAGCTTTTATTCGCTTTTTATTTCTGAATTATACTGAAAATACACAAATTGTGTTTTTTTATTAAAGGGGGGGCTTCGTTGTATGTTTGGTAGTTCTCAGTTGACAGTTGGCAGTTGACAGTTGGTAGTTTGTAGTGCGCAGTGGGCAGTAGTTTTGAATCAAGAGACAAGAGCCAGGATGCAGGAGTCAGGATGTAAGCATTGTCGCCTTGAGGGGACTTTAGGGGTGTTTGTTTTTTTTAGTTAAATTAATTCATTACTCCTCCTATAGCCCCTGCTTTCCTTCCACCTTGCTTTGGACTGGCTATGCTTTGTACTGAGGCCATGGGGGTTATTTGGGGGGTCTTTGTTTTTTACAATTACTTTTTACACCCCCCGTAGTCCCCCTCAAGGGGGGAGTTAATATGATTAAGTTACCCTTTCTTTTTTGCATTGCCCAACCCTTCGACTGCGCTCAGGGAAAGGAAACAAAAAAGTCTAGTCTTACGAAACCGTTTCTAAATTTATCAGTCAGTGCCTAGATTTTAGGAACTCGCTTTTTACTTATTTATATATTCAACATACCATCTGCTCAAATAGCCTAAAATCTGACGGCACCTCCTTTCAAATTTTACGAAATAGTTTCGGTAGGCCGGTGGGCAGTGTTCCGTTATGAGTTGGTGAAAATGTAGAAAACAGAATAAAGAAAATAGAATTATAATACACTGCATATTGAAAATTGTCGTAGTGAGCAACGCGAAGTATCTAATCATCTTAAAAAGATTCCTCAGTCGTGCCTTCTTCGGAATGACAGGTTCAGTGATCAGTTTTGAGATGCAGTTTGCAGTTGGGTCTCGATATACGCCCTCGTGCCTCGGGCGCACTCGATCTGATTTTCGTGTTTAGTGGGCAGTACTTTGGAATCAAGAATTAAGACGCAAGAGCCAAGATACAAGAATGAGGATGTAAACATTGTCCCCTTGAGGGGACCTTAGGGATATTTTTGTCAGTTGGTTATGAAATGCCCCCCGTAGCCCCCCTCAAAGGGGGAGTTACGTGATTAGTAGTTGGGGGTTATTGGGTCTCGATACACACTCTCGTGGCTCGGGCGCACTCGATCTGACTAGTTGAGTGGGCAGTGAGCAGTGGCAGTATTCAGTAGATAGTTGGCAGTTTTAAGTAGGCAGTGATTTGGAGTGTTTATTTTTATTATACACTATAAATACGCTATACATACGTTAGATATACGTTATACATATACTATATATATTTGCATGGTATTTACTATTGGTTTATATTAGCTTCTAAAAATCAGTTTATTATGGCACGACAAACGGGAATTATCAAATTATCAGGTACTATTGGAGATCTTAACTTTTTTGAGTCGCACGGCGGACATCATGCTCGCAGAGCCGGTGGTGGTTTTAACAGTCATGATGTTAAAAACAAACCGAGTATGGCGCGGGTACGGGAAAACTATAGTGAGTTTGGTCAATGTTCGCACACCAAAAAGTATTTTAATAGGGCCTTGCGTCCCTTTTTATGTATTTACAAGGATCGTACCCTTCACGGTCGTATGATGGCTTTGTTTATGGCTATTAAAAAACTAGATTCTGGGGGTGCTCGGGGACAACGCACTGTGCATGGGGGCTTGCAAACGATGCGTGGGCGACGTTTGTTACAAGATTTTGAATTTACTCCTTCTTGTCATGTGGCTTCTTATTTACCGGGGACAACCCATTATGATGCGAGCAGCCGCACGTTTACGGTTAGCAATTTTAATACCTCTCAACTCTCTTACCCGAACGGAGCCACACATATGGCACTTACCTTAGGAGTGCTGCTTTTTGATTTTGAAACCAACACTTATGAGCTTACCCAGAGTGCTCCTCTCTATATTGACGCCTCTTTTGCAGATGCTGCTTTTAGCTTACAAGCCCCTGCCCCTTCTTTACTTGGAACTGCTATAGCTTTAATTGGGGTGAAATTTTATCAGGCTGTGGGTGGGCAGTTTGTGGTACTACGTGGTCAAAAGGCAGTGGGGCTTGAAATTATAAATATAAAAGACAACTAATAAAGAAGAATTTATTTATATTAGTAAATAAATTACTCCCCTTTTATTATTTCAAAATCATATAGAGGCTATATTATAGGCTGTTAACTTATTTGTTTATTAACTTATAAAAAAAGCTCTTTTAATGGCTATAAATATGATAAATTTGAAAAAAATAAATTAATGACATTTTCAGGACACGACACCTTTCATTGTAGGCTTTTTTGGTTAAAAAAAGGCTTTGATTATGTTTCTACAGGTCATAAATTCAAAGATGATTCTGGAGTAGATTTGGGAGTTGGAAGGAATATGGTCAATTCAATCCGATTTTGGATGAAAGCATTTGGTATTTTAAATGATGAGTACCAAATATCTTCAGTTTTTCATAAAATTTTGAATAAAGACGGGTGGGATCCTTATTTTGAAAATGAAGGTACTTTGTGGTTGCTCCATTATGAATTATGTGCAACAAATTACTCTACAATTTATCAAATTCTTTTTAGAGAGTTTAGAAAGGTAAAACCAGAGTTTACCCGAGAAAATTTTGTAAAATATGTCCAAAGTATAGACAATACCCAAAATACAAAAATATTAGAAAAAGATTTTTCTGTTTTTTTGAGAATGTACGGTAATTTTAAAGATAAAAATATTGAAGATGGATATACTGGATTATTGACTGAATTAAATTTAGTCAAGAAAATTGGTAAAACTCAAAATGACATCCAACTATACCGTATCGAGAATAATTATCAACAAGAAGTACCACAAGAAATTCTTTTATATTGTCTGCTAACAAACACAAATTACGGTGATTCTATTAGCTTTAAAAGTTTATATCAAGATGATGCTGGAATAGGAAATATTTTTTGCTTTGACCAAGATATTTTAGAAAATAAATTACAGGAAATAGCTGCAAATAATTCTTTTATAACCTATAGTAGTGAAGCGGGAGTTAAGGAATTACAATTTAAGAAAAAACCTAATCCAATAACAGTTTTACAGAACTATTACAATGCATAATTCTTCTCCATCTACAAATATTATTAGGGATAGCAATGTCACCATGAATTATATAGTTACTCCAAATGCAGATGATGCTTGTAAAAAAGTATTCAATAATCTGGAATTAGGAAATCATGCTTTTAATATCATTGGCTCATTTGGTACGGGAAAGTCTTCTTTTTTACTTGCCTTAGAAAAATCGCTACTTAATAAGCACGAATTTTTTAAAACACCTTTTAATGGTAAGACAAAATTCATTAAAATAATAGGTGAATACAAGTCGTTCTCTGAGGTGCTTAATGAAGAGTTTGGAGTAAAAGACGATCACACTGCCAATCAAAAATTATTTGACGCTATATTTCAAGAGTATGAAGCGGTATCAAAAAAAGGAGGTTTATTAATTTTAGCTATTGATGAATTTGGGAAATTTCTTGAATATGCAGCAAAAAATCAACCTGAACGCGAAATATATTTTCTTCAAAAATTAGCTGAATTTGTAAATAAGCCTGATAGGAATATATTATTAATAACCTCCATACATCAAAGTTTAGAATCTTATGCCCACAATCTGTCTAAAGTTCTTTTTCGAGAATGGACAAAAGTAAAGGGAAGGTTTATTGACCTTACATTTAATGAACCAGTTGAGCAATTATTGTTACTTGCTTCCCAAAAAATTGAATCAGAAGCTACTTCTACTTCTAAAAATTATTATGATTTAATAGCTAGGCATAATCTATATAATATTCATAAAGATTACGCTGAACAAATAAGACCCAAACTATATCCTTTAAGTATTATAAGTGCTTATACATTAGCTACAGCCTTGCAAAGATATGGACAGAATGAACGCTCACTATTTACATTCTTAAATTCATTTTATTTTAGCGATTATAAATCAAACAATAAGAGGATTGAGTTACCCGAGGTCTACAACTATTTGTTTCAAGAGTTTTATACTTTTTTAGTCAACAAAAATAATCCAGATTACTCCAATTGGGCAGGTATTAGAGCTTCCATTGAAAAAGAAGAAATAATTGAAGCTATCAACCACGAGTTATCTCAAAAAATACTTAAGTCAATTGGTTTACTTAGTATTTTTAGTAAAAAAGGCTCTATTATAAGTTTAGATTTATTTACTACATATTTTGAAGAAAAATATTCTGAAAAAGAGATTGAAAAAACTATAAATACGCTTGAAAAACATAAGATAATCAGATACAGTAAATTTGACTCATCTTACAAACTTTTTGAAGGTACTGATCTTGATATTGAACAAGCAATTTCTAATGCGGAGCATAGGGTTGGTGGTATAGATATACTGAAAAAATTAACCACTCATTTTGATTTCCCTATTCTAATAGCAAAATCAATAACTTACAGAAAAGGTACGCCTCGCCTTTTTGAATTTATTATCTCTAATAAGCCTGAGCAAAGAAAGCCCATTGGACAAATAGATGGTTTTGTCAATTTAATTTTCAACGAGGATGGGAGTGATATTGAAAATCTTTTATCAATTTCAAAAAGGGCATCTACACTCTTTGGATACTTTACAAATACTTCAGGAATTTTTGAAACTCTACTTGAAATTGAAAAGACCAAAGAGGTTCTAAAAGATATGCAAGATCAAAATGACCGTGTTGCTATTAGAGAGCTTAAATCTATCATCAAAAGTAATGAGGTTCTCCTTAACCATTATGTAATGGATAGCTTATATACTAATCGTGTATTATGGTTTAGCAACGGTAAACAAATAAAATTAGAAACGAAGAAAGCATTTAATCAAGCTTTATCTGCTATTTGCGATACTATTTATCCTGATACTCCGATTTTACAAAATGAACTTTTTAATAGGCATAAAACTTCGGGTTCGATTTCATCGGCGAGAAAGAATTTTTGGAAAGCACTCACTTCTAATGCAGATAAAAAAGACCTTGGCTTTCCGGAAGATAAATGGCCGGCAGAAAAAACAATTTATCATACACTACTTAAAAAAACAGGTATACATAAAAGACAAGGTGACAAATACACTTTAGCCAAACCAACACAAAGTGATTTTTTACCCCTTTGGGAACTTAGTATCCAATTTTTGAACGAAGCTAAAAGTTCTAGAAAAAGCTTACTTGACTTTATCGAAATGCTAGAAACAGCTCCTATAAAGTTAAAACAAGGGGTTATTGACTTTTGGGCACCTACTTTTTTATATTTAAAGCGAGGTGATTTTGCTTTATATAATGATAATGGATTTGTTCCGTATCTTGATGAAACTGTTCTCTACTTTATGACTCGAACTCCCAAAGAGTTTTATATAAAGAGTTTCGAGCTCAATGATCTTCGTTTAAGCTTATTTAACAAATACCGAGATTTTCTTCAACAAGAAAACACTACTAATTTTGACTCTGATTCTTTCATTGAAAGTATACGTCCACTATTGATATTCTACAGGGATTTACCTGAATATAATAAGAAAACTAAAACCGTTTCTAAAGAAGCCGTTCAACTTCGTGAAGCCATCAGCAAAGCTAAAGATCCGGAAAAAACCTTTTTTGAAGACTTCCCACAAGCTTTGGGTTACTCTCTATCTGAACTAGCTACTGACACTAAATTGTTTGAAGATTATATCATTGATTTTCAACATAAAATTGAAGAAATAAAACAGTCTTTTGATGAATTATTAAATCGATTTGAACTATTTATTTGTGATGAAGTTATTGGGCAAACAATTCCATTTGAATCTTATAAAACAAAATTACATGATCGCTTTTCTTCTATAAAAGAGCATCAGGCATTGACACGGCATAAAGTATTTCTATTACGTGTTAATTCAGATTTGCCTGATAGAAATAGCTACCTAATGTCAATTGCCCAAGCAATATTAGGAAAACGGTTAGATGCCATTAAAGATACAGATGAAGCTGTATTAAAAGATAAGCTATTATCCCTTGTACATGAATTGGATAATTTGGTTGACTTGAACACCGTTTCCGTTCAAGACGATGAAGAAATTATGAAACTGGAATTAACAACTCTCACTGAAGGTAGTAAAAACAAAACCATTAGAATATCCAATAAACAAACCGAAGAAATCAATAGTGTTTCTAATGAACTTTTACAGACTTTAAACAAGCATAAAAATCTAAAATTGCCTATATTGTTATCAATGCTACAAAAAGAACTTGACCAAGATGAATAAACCTAGACATATATTAGGAATATCAGGAGGTAAAGATAGCGCTGCATTAGCGATATATTTAAATGATACCTATCCACACTTTAACTTTGAATATTACTTTTGTGATACTGGTAAAGAACTAGATGAAACCTATCAACTTGTTTCTAACCTAGAATCGTATTTAGGTAAGACTATAAAAAAACTGGATAATCCCGAGATAGAAAGTACAGGGGATGACCCTTTTGATTTTTATTATAAATCTTTTCGTGGCTATTTACCCTCCCCACAAGCACGTTGGTGTACCGCGTTAATGAAACTAAAGCCTTTTGAAAAATTTGTGAATGGCGAACCCACCGTATCTTATGTTGGAATTAGAGGGGATGAAGAGCGTGAAGGTTATATTTCAAGGGAAAATAACATACAGTCTATTTTTCCTTTTCGAAAGAATATTTGGAGTAACGATGTTATGACCAAATTTTTTCATCCTGAGAATCAAAAAGCAGTGCTGGATTTTTTCCAAAATTATCATAAAGGAACTAATCTAGATAGGATATTTTCTATTCTAGAGGAACCCATCACATTTGATAAAAATTTTAAAGCTGAAACTGAAAAAATACTTAAGCGTAAAGTCAATAGTGCCTTAGACTTAGGCATCCCTGAATTTAACCGAACCGTTTTTGACTTTTTACAAACAACTGATTATGCTCTTGCTCTAGAAGAAGATTATGCACTCTTAGACAATGAAGATGTGTTGGTACGCGAAGATATCTTTAGAATATTACGCGAATCTGGTGTAGGCGTTCCTGAGTATTATGAAAAGATAGAGTTTGAGGTAGATGGTAAAAAAGGGGAATATGCCCGAAGCCGTTCTGGTTGTTATTTTTGTTTTTTCCAACAAAAAATAGAATGGGTTTGGTTGTATGAACAACATCCTGCATTATTTGAAAAAGCAATGACCTATGAAAATGAAGATGAATTATTTACTTGGATGGCAAATGAAACACTAAAAGAACTAATACAACCTCAACGCATTAAGGAAATTAAATTAGGGCATATACAACGCAGCAATAAAAAAGAATCTAAATCATCTCCCTACCTTTTAGATATTTTAGAGGGTACCGAACGGGATGGTTGTAATACTTGTTTTTTATAGATGATAATTAGACACGCAAAATGGAAATTAAAAACCCTCATTTCCAATAAGGATAAAATAAATCCAAAACCGCAATATCAGAGAACCTCTGTATGGAAACAATATAAAAAACAATTATTGATTGATTCAATTCTTAGAGGTTATGATATTCCAAAATTTTATTTACGTAAAACTCCAAATGATCCTCTTTATGAATATGAAGTAACAGATGGTCAGCAAAGGATGAGATCAATATGGGAATTTACATCTGAAAAAAATAAATTTCCTCTAGGTGAAAGTATGATTGCCAATGTAAATACTAAAGGTCAATATTTTGAAGATATAGAGGAGCTGCAATCAAAAATTTTTGATTTTGAAATTAATATTGCCATTATAGAAGATGCAACATCAGAAGAAATTCGAAGCTTATTTGCAAGACTTCAATTAGGCTCTTCTTTGAATAAAGTTGAGCTTCGACACGCATTGCCTAGTAATATAGGCGCAGCTATCTGGTCAATAGTTGAAAATCATCCTTTTTTTGAAGAAAGTAAAATATCTAATGGCAGGTATAATCATCAAGATTTTTTAGATCATGTAATCACTTTAAGCTATTATAATGCAGAAACAAACCTGAAGGCAGCGGATATGGAAAGGTTATACAAGGAATTAGCAACCGCTCCAATTTCTCATTATAGAGAAATTTTGAAAAAAGCAAATAAAACCTTGGATATTATGAAATCCATTAATAAAGAATCTAAAGGCATTTTTAAACGAAAATGGTACTTTGTTGATGTGTTTTGGATGTTATATAAAAATTTACATCAAATTCAATCTATAGAAATACAAAATTTTATTAATTCTTTTCAGCTATTTAATGATACAAGACTTGCGTTCAATAAAACCCCTGAAGATTTAATCAAAGATCCTACATCAACCAATTATGATCCCGATTTATACGAATATTCTATGGCTTTTAAATATTCTGGGAATTTTCAAAAAAACATCAAAACACGGAATACTGTTTTAGAAAAAAAAATTTTTAATAAAAGGAATTTTAAATTGAAAGTATGAATAAAAAAGCTTTCCTTCAAGAAGTAAAAAATGTAATTGAAAATAAGTCTTTAGGACTTTATGTAGGAGCAGGTCTTTCGATGGGAGCAGGATTGCCTAGTTGGAAAGAATTATTGCTAGCTTTGATAAAAATTGTTGAAGATAATGAAACTCTTGCTGAAACGAAAATAGCTGAGTTAAAAAACTTGGTCAAATATCCATCCAAGTACCTAATGCTGGCCGAAGAATTAAGAGAAATAATTCCTCAAAGACTTCCCAAGTTTATAAAAGAAAAATTTGATGACAAAAACTTGAAACCTAATAAAGTCCATGAGTACTTACTTCAAGTAAAATCTAATTTTATCATAACAACAAATTATGATACTTTAATTGAAAAAGCCTTTGTGAAATTATATGATGATGTGTTCCCCACTATTCATACTTATAAGAATGCATCCTCCATTAATTATAATCTCTGGAATAAAGATTTTTTTATTCTAAAAGCTCATGGTGACGCGAAAAATTCTCCAAATGATATCGTTTTAACTGAGAAAGATTATAGAAAAATCATCTATAATCAGCGAGGATATCAAAGTGTTCTACATGCCATATTCTCAACACATACTATAGTTTTACTTGGAATTTCCTTAAGTGACCCTGAATTACTTTTAATGTTAGGATATATTCATAATATTTTTCACGGTGGTTCTCCTACCCATTACGCTTTGGTCGATAAAAACTCTATTTCTAATATAGAAATAGATAGATGGCGAAAAGATTTTAATATCGAATGTATTAAATATGACTCAAAAGATAATCATATAGAGTTAGAAAATATTCTTAAAGAAATAGTAGACCAAAATGGTAAATTGGAGTTAACTTAATTTAATCCCCAATCCCCTGCATCATTTGAGCCATACCTCCAAAATTTAAGATAAAGGTAGAATAGTAGTTATCGAATAATTCCATCAAGTAATCTTCAATATCAATATCATTAACTCGTTCATTCTCATTTTCTTTATTTATACGTTGTTTAATTTCATACCCTTGGTTTTTACTAATGGTATACAAAAACAACGTATGAAAATAAACCGATGTATAGTATTTTCTATTAGCCAACTCTAATTGATCTTGGCTAGGATGTTTTTCTTTCGCTTTAAAGTTTTTCAGCACCGAACTATCCATATTAATAAAAATAGTCTTTAAGGTTTTCCCCTCTGCTTCAGGTACCATTACCGTATTGTAATCTACTGGCTTATTGGTTCGAGTTTCTACATTTTCCCAAGAAGCAGCAGTTTTATCCTCTTCATTGGGTTCTTTATATACAAAAACAAGCTGTGGTAAGCCCATAGGTTCATTGTCTGTTTCTTTTTTAGGTACTTTTTCTTTCTTTTGTTCTTTATCGGCAATCTTTACCCAAAAGAATTGTTCAAAATTATTACCCGGTGCCGTAAGCGTAGCTTTCATTTGTACCGCATCACCAACATTTAGCTCTTCTGTTGGATTTAAGCTAATTTTTATAGCGCCTTTATTTGGGCTACTTTTTACAACATTAAACACCTCAGTGGGTTCTTTTGGTTCGCCGGGTTTATCACCCCCTCCTTTTTTATTTCTCTTTATATTTAGAACACTAACTTTCATTTCACCTGGTTCATCAACTCTGTCAAAATAATCGTTCTCTACGTCTGTTGAGAATTTAATTGTTTTCTCTCCATTTAAAGGGATTTTGGCTACTTCGGTCTCCCCATCATTTTTAGCATCAATTTTAAATTGAGAAGGAAATCGTTGTGGTTGAAAAGGAACTTCTTCTTGTTGTTTCTTAGCGGGTTTCTTCTCTCCTTTTTTCTTTTCTTTCTTTTTAAGGTCAAGTTTAAAAGTTTGATTTAATAGCTTCATTAAATCAGAGTCTAAAGGAAGATCTTTTGTGAAGTTTTTTAATAGTTCACCTGTATTAGCCGAAGTATCAATATTTACCGCATCTTTCCTCTGTTTTTCAATTTCTGCTAGGCGTCCGCTTTTTTTACTTAATTCTTTTGCCAAATACCTGCGTAATTGTTGCGTTTCTTCTCCTTCCTTCAAACGATCCCGAGAGGCCATAAATAACTCCTTTCGAAAATTGTATTTCATATTTGTACAATCTACGTGAATCAGGAGGTGATTTTTTAAAAGATTTAACTTTAAAGACCGCGTTATAAATTCGGTAGTATAATGGCCGTGTACCTGCCCATTTAATGAAAATAATACAGACATGGAATTTTTAAAATAACGCCGTTGTATAATTTCTTTTGATTTTTTGAGATCATTATCTCTAACTTTATTCTTAAAAACAAAGCAAGTAACTTTCATTTCACCAAAGAGATCATCCTTATATTGCTCTGAAAAACTATCGTCTAGATAATCATCCTCTTCATTTTTTAAACGTCTCTTAAGTCCAAAAAGATCTTGTACGAGAACCTTATTGTTTGGATACCGCTCTTCAGTATCTTTAGTTAGTATGGGTAGAGCAGGAGTAAATAAAAATTCATTAATACTTTGGTTTAAGTCCTGTGCAAACCCTGAATATCCCTTATCAAATTGATAGGAGTACATCTTAATAAAGGTCCCAGTCTTAAATTTTCTATTCTCCAAGCTTAAATCCAATTGTTCAAAAGAAAAGGAAGGTATCTTACCGTCTATTAATAAATATTCATACCACGTTTCCTTTGCATGATCAGACTCTCTTTTAGGATGTTCGCGAACTAATGTAAAACCAAAATCACCATCAGCGGTATAACGTCGAGACGCTATTAATTGATACCGTTTTTTCCCACAAAATACAATAGCCCCGCTACCACCCATATTATATTTTCCTTGCACGAATTGTACATCGTTTTTGTTCCCTCTTAAAAGAGATAAAAACGTATTTTCAAAATCTTTAGGGTGTTGCCCTTCTCCGTTATCATATACAATCACTGACGTAGCTTGATTACTGCGTTGCGTTCTCGGCCCTTTTCCATCAGCGATGATTTGAATTTCTTCTGCTTGTTCCCTTCTAAATTGAGAAAGATCCCAATTATTATTAGAGTAGAAAACATCTATCGCTTCCTCCATAGACTGAGGTGCTTCGTCAGATTTTGGATCAATTCCAGCCTCTAAACATTTTTTGGTCAATAACGCATCAATAGAATTCGTAACTTTTTCAATTAATGCAGGAATGGGATTGGATTGTTGATTTTTCACAACTCCATAGTTGCTTTTGTTATCTCCTAAAGGTTTCCAGTTTTCATCTGAAAATATTTTAGGATTTGACTTTATCACAAAATCAAGATCATCTTCATCCTTAGCATTGAAGAGATCATAAAAAAGGTCACGCATTTATAGTTAATTTGGTTAGTTTATAAAAATAGATACTTACTCAACAAAAATTTTACGGGAACCCATAATTTTTTTTGATTAAAAAGGGGAGTGTTGATAAATGTAAGAAAAAAAATGAAACATCACGGTTACGAGAAAAACCAAGCGGTTCTTTAGGTAGAATAAAAGCAGAAAATATAAAAGAACTGAATTACTTTTTGTTAACTAACTTTTCTAAGTAAGCCGTCTTCTCTTGCTCTACTTTTATAAGACGTTCGTATAGTTTTTTATTTTCTTCGTAGGCTTCCATTAATTTATCCAATGGATTGAAAGTGCATGTATTATTATGACCAAAATTACTGCTAGAAACTTTCTCATTAAAAGTATTGAAGTAGTTTATGACCTGTTCTTCTGAAAAATTCTCGATGGCTTCTTTAGTTACTCCTAAGATTTCAGCCACTTTTTCCAATTTTTCATCATCCAACGTTTCACTTTGTTCAATAGTGGAAACACTCTGCTGGCTGATGCCCAGTTCTTCGGCCAAGGTTTCTTGTTTCATCCCGCGTAGTTCTCGAATGCGGCTGATCTTTCTCCCGATGTGGTTAGTCTTTGCTGTTGTATTCATCCTATAAAAATAGCTATTATTTTTAAAAGTAACACACCCTACCATTTTTTAGTATTATACAAGTGGGTTTTGGTAATTAACAATCCCGGTTGGTTGGGTACGGTCGTTTTTTATGGTTCCTTTCACAGGAATTATGAAAGCGATTATTATGAAAAACACCCTTAACACACCAACTAATTTTCCTTATCACAACGAACTCACAGGATTAATCGAACAGCTAGAGACCTTTCTACCTATAGAAGCGGTATATCTTTCTTATAAACTTCCACGTAAAGAAACCCCACAGTATTGGGTGGTTGTGCTTACCTCCCAACCTATCCAGCACCTTCCACCACAATTCACTACTTATACCCATACGTTTTCAACACTTCATACCCATTTAAAGATTCGAGTATATGGGGTCTCTTATGCTGCTATTGCCTTTGAAAAAGGATGTTCCTTTTTTGTACAACACTTGTTTTTTGGACACTGTATCTACGGGGATCCGCCGCAGTTGCTAGCAGATTGTAAGTTGAATATGCTACCAACAACATTACAGAAGTCTAAAGACCATATTGATTATGAGCTAAACAAGGTTCGCGCTTTTCTTTCGGCAGCCCTTATGCATCAAGCGCAGGACTCTTTTGCGGTTGCGGCCTTTAATTACCATCAATCCATTGAGTTATTATTTCGAGTGGCTGAGTGGTTATTGATAGGAAAGTCTAAAATCACCCACCGTATTTTATCACACATTACCTACTTGGAAGCGTTTGACGATTGTTTTACCGACCTCCTTACGCTAGAAAACCCGGAAACTAAGCAGCTCTTTGAAACACTGGATAGTGCCTATTCAAATGCGCGGTATAGTGATGATTTTACAATAAGTAAAGATGAATTAGAGGCGTTTCAAGTAATGGCCACCCAATTAATCTCGCTTGCCCAACAGCGATTTAACGGACAATTAGTACAACTACAAAAGTTATTCGACCAACGGAACTTATATATTAAAAAAAAGAAAGAGAAATTTATACCAGGAACATTATGTATTGACGAACCTTCGTTTGTAAAAGCCTTGGGATTTTTAAAGAAACAGTATGACTTACAGCAAGCCTATCTTCTACATCAACACTATACCTCTGTTTTGCAAACGCGCTATTTAGCTTCCTTGAGCGATACTTCTCGTGTTTTTAATAGCTACACGGTAGTGCTGTTTACCCCTACCGCCATACCGCTCTCTCCCGAACAACTTACCGAGACTTTATACGAACAAAGTCATCGAGGTTGTAAGCTCTACTGTATTTGTTATACCGTACAAGAAGCTAAGGAAAGTATGCAGGAAGGTGACAATTTTCTGTGCCACATACGTGACCGGGCCAAGGAGGTGTATTGTCATACATTTTCGCTTGCTACTTTACAGCATAAAACCGTTTATTACAAACCCCTTTGGCAAACGATGCTTGCCACTTGGGAGATTCGTTATCGGAGGGCGAAGCACCTTTGTTCTATCTTTGATTACGAACAATATTTGGCCGATCCTTCCGCTCAGTTATCCATTTTGCACACAGCTTTTTGTCAAATTTATTTAGGAGTATTATATGTATTTTGGGCGTTTGCTCCCAAGCGTTATTCTCTTGCTTACCTTATAAAGCTTTGTAATGGCACCACATCTCTCCCCTACCAAGGATTTGATTTTTCAGTGACCCTACCGCCCCATTGGTATGCCTATTTACTTAACACGCCCAAATACTTAGAAAAAGGCACGCCCATACCGGTTGATAAAGAAGGGATTGATTGTATTGCACAGTTATGTAAGCAGTGTATTACACACTGCCGGACGCTTGTTGAAGCAGAGCTGGAACGGTTGAAACCTCTCTACTTTGGAATATCTAATTAACAGTATTTATACAAACGCACCCCCACCTAAAACACTATATGATGAAAGCAAAAACGTTGCATAAGAAATTACAGAAGCTACGAAACGCTCATTTGTATCGACTTAAACCCAAAAATAACCATAGAAGAGGAGCCCATTATGAGGTATCTATTCCTATAGCCAATCATGTAGAATTAATGTTTTTGATAGGCAACTTACTTAAGGTAAGTATTCTTGCATTGGAAGAGCCGAAGAATGTAAGGGACCCTGATATTCCACAGCATTATCACAATGTGCAAGAAGTATTACGCCATGCCTTACACCTCATCCCCTTTGAAGAACAAGAGTTTATTGATGCAGTTACCGATTTATTAGATCGTTTACCGGAACAATAGGAGGTTTTATAAAATGCTATTGTTTATTTTTCTGTATGGTGTTTTATTTCCTCTTTTGGACAAATATATTTTTCAATCATATATGGGGTGATGGGTTTTAAGGCTTTACCTGTTTCGGGGTGTTTTGCCAAGTCTGTAAACCATTGGTATTCTCTTTTTTGATTTTTGCCATAAAAAACTGTTGCGGTGCCATCGGGACTAAAGAAGGTCGTATTGCAATTTGCTTCGATTCTTTTAAAATTATCGATCCGCTCCTGTTTGTATATTTTTAATATTCCATTACTCAATTTTTCGGCATCGAAGTCGGCTTCCACATATACTGGATCTTTCCATTCCATCCACCGTTCTCTGGTGAGGTATTGCCACGATAGGACTCCTAGCAAGCCTACAATCAAGACTATTGAAACGCTCACTTTCCAAGCTCTTTTTTTTGTGTCCATAGGTTCTCCCCTTTCTTTAGTTACCGTGCTTGCTTTCCAAGATTCCACATCATCATATCCTACATATTTACATAATCCTTCTATTACGAAATCCGGTATTTCAACGGGTTCCCCTTTTTTTGCTGTTTGATACTTTGTTACGAGGCTTCTATCTCCATAGGGCTCTTTTGTTTCCTCTTGAATGTAGTCTGATAATACCCTAGCCCTGGGATAGTCACGCCGTTTACCGGTCTTATTTCTCACCTCCTCAAACGCGCTGATAATCAAATTTTTATACATAACACCGTTGTTTTATTTCTATACAAATTTTATCGAATTGGTATCGAAATTTTGTTTCGAAATCCTTTCGATGTCTTTTCCATCGCATTTCGATTGTTTCGAAACCTTCCTACTCATCTTTGTCCTGTTCTATTCTACCACCTGTATCAGACAGGTTTCTGATGATTGACTAGAACACCGTTGCACAGCACGTTCGTCAAGTGCTTTTGAGAAGTAATCATTTCTCGATTGTGTTGTGCACAACTTCTCAACTCGAGGAGGGACGCCTCTTCATTTTACTGCGGATTAACCGCACCCTTCTTGGGAATATTTCAAGTAGGGATTTACTACCAATTTTTAAAAATACTTTAAAATGAAGAAAATATTTATCGTTATGTTTACGGTTTCCCTCATTTTTGGGGTGACTTCTTGTACGCCTGAGCAATTACATACACAAGGCATTCAAAAACAAGCGTGTTGTGGGGAGGATGATCCTATACAACCACCCCCACCACCGCCTCCACCGCCACCGCCACCGCCTGGAGGATAATAAAACTGAATTTTAAATTTTTAATCCTATTTTAGAGGAATGAATACACCTTTACATTCATTCCTCTTTTTTATTTTCATAGGAACGCTCTTCGCCTTAGGAAGTTCTTCTCATCTGTATGCACAAACCAAAAGGGATTCGCTAAACCAAGTCCTAAATACCATCCGCACGTCTCAAGAGAAGCTAGAATTAGTAGAAGGCATCCGTTATTTAGAGCAGAAAGAAGATTTTATAGAGAAAGAATATCCCAGTAGCTATAAAGTGTATGTCTATGAAGCCATGGCCAATACGTATTATAAGTTGGGAGATTTGGATAGCAGTGAAGAATATACTATTAAAGGTCTTTCCTTGATCAAATCTGATGCTGCAATCCGCTCTACAAGCATTAAAATTCGGTTATTGTGTTTGTTGGGGATTTTACAAAAAGAACGACAGTTTTACGATCTAGCAACGCACTACTATCAAGAAGCCTTACACCTCTCCAAGTCGGCCAGTGACAGTCTTTCCATTCTAAACAACCAAGCTACCTTATACAAAGAACAAGAGCATTTAAACCAAGCGATAGCTACCTATAAACTAGGGCTCACCCTCGTTCCCCGTTTGGAGCAAGACAGCCTGTACCAAAAAACCAAACTATTGGATAATTTGGGCAATACCCGTTCCCTCGCTTCAGGAGAAGGGGAATCGGAACTTACCCAAGCCTTAGCACTCAGCAAGCAGCTTAAAAATACCGTACGGTCCTACTCCATTCACCGGCATCTAGCCCAGTATTATGCCAGAAAAGGAGATACCGTATCGGCTCTTCCGTATGCTACTGCCATGTATACACTTTCCAAAACTATTGGTGATAAAACCTATGAACAAGAAGCCCTGTCCTTCCTCTTAAAATTTGATCAACCCCAGTATGGGATACGGTATGTTCAATTATCTGATAGCTTACAGGCCGTACAAAAAAATATTGACAATGCGTACGCGCTGTTGAAATATGATAAATCGGAAGCAGAGAAGGAAGCGTTGGCTGCCAAAGTAGGTAAACAGCGTTTCCTCTTGTTCGGAATCCTGATTTTATTTGTGGTGCTCGCTACCTCTTTTCTAATCATCGCAAAGGTACGACGTAAAAGAAGACAGGCCATACAAGAAACCGAGCAGCGTATTGCGAAACATATTCATGATGATATCGCCAATAGTATCTTTTTGGTGATGAACAAGATTGAGGCTACCGAAAACAATACCATTCTCGATGATCTTTCGGCTATTTATGAACAAGCGCGACGCATTTCACGAACCCATACCCCAATAGATACCCAACAGCCTTTTCAACAGGTTTTGTTAGATTTATTGCAACAGTACACGACCAAAAAAGTACGGATAACGCCTCAGAATCTTAGCACCGTTTCCTGGAAGAAGGTTTCTGTGGAAAAAAAAGAGGCGGTTTACAAGGTATTACAAGAATTACTTACCAATACCCTCAAGCATAGCCATGCCAGCTTTGTGATTGTGGGGTTTCAACAGCAAAAAGCAACCTTATTGATAGACTATAGCGATAACGGAAAGGGAACAGACCGCAAGCCAAGCGGGGGGCTGCTGCATGCGGAAAACCGTATTCGTGCCGTTTCCGGAACACTTACCTTTACCTCGCAACCGAACCACGGATTTAAGGCTAAAATAAAAGTATAGATGTTTAAAAAAGTATTAGTAGCAGAAGACTTTAGCAGTGTAAATAAAGGCATAGTCACCACCCTAGCCCCCTTAGGCATTTCCAAAATTGAACACGTAAGCTATTGTGATGATGCCTATTTAAAAATTAAAAAGGCGGAACAGGATGGCGACCCCTTTGATCTCTTACTTACCGATTTATCGTTCAAACCGGACCATCGAAGTCAAAAACTGACTTCGGGTCACGAATTGGCTACCCTGTTAAACACCGAACATCCTACCCTGCCAATCATTATTTTCACTCATGAAGACCGTATGGAGAAGGCCCGGATGCTTTCGTCCATTGAAACGGTACGGGCCTATGTTTGTAAAGGACGCCATGGGCATTCAGACCTATACACCGCGGTACAAGAAGTGGCTAAAGGCAAACCCTTTTATTCTGAAGCGGTAGCCCCGGGGCTTCTAAAAGAACCCTTGCTAGAGCTTACTGATTTTGATATCACGCTTTTAAAACAGCTCTCCCATGGCTTGTTACAGGATGAGATTAGTGTGTATCTCAAGCAAGTGAATATGAGTCCGAGTAGCCTCAGCTCCGTTGAAAAACGCCTGAGTAAACTGAAAGATCATTTCGGTGCTAAAAACAGCACCCAGTTGGTGGCCGTTGTGAAGGATTTGGGAATTATTTAAATTTTTACTGCCTACGGTTTCCCGTAAGACATAACCAATTGTAGTCTGTAGCTTTGATTATCTAATCTTAATATATAGAAATCATGGCAGTACGACACACACCAACTAATATTGTTCATAAAGGACAAGAAGGCGGAACCACAGGATGTGGAACCGACACAAACAAACATCCAGAACATTGGGTAAATACATCACTTGCTATTACTTGCAATAAAGATGGTTGTAAAAATTAAGAAATTATACAATTTAAACTATATAAAAGAAAAATATGGCATTGTATTTCATTTCATACGATTTACGCAATAAAAGAAACTATAAAGAACTGTACGAAGAATTCGAAAGTTTTAATGCCGTTCAAGTACTTGAATCTACTTGGTGCTTTAACAGGGATAATACATCAGCAGTAAAGTTGAGAGACTATTTCAAAAATTTTATTGATGATGACGATGCGCTGCTACTAAATGAATCTGCAAGTTGGGCAACATTAAACACTAATGGAACGCCACGGGACTTATAGGGAGTTAATTATATGGTGAACTCTTAAGGAGCCACATACTGTTCAATTATTTATAAACAGAAATTTGATTAAAATAAAAAAATCATGGCAATGTCACACCGCTTAAGTTATAATTAAAATGGGGTTTAAAAAACTAACGCTATTATTATTTGTATGTTTTGCAAGCTTAATGTCTTGTGAATCAGAGGACGATAATATTAATTCCAATTCTTTATGTGGTACTCATAATGGGAATCAACTACACAAAGGACCTGAAGGAGGTTTTTACTACAATAGTAATGGCAATAAAACATATGTTGATCGATCAGAATGTAACTGTTAACACCTAAGAGATGAGTTTCAGATTTCAAAAAAGGATTAAACTAGGAAAGCATTTTGGCATTAATGTCAGTAAATCTGGCATATCACCCAGTTACCGAAACAAGCGGGGCAGTATTAGTTCGAAGGGATATTCCGTTCGAACCGGTATTAAGGGCGTGACCTATCGAAAGAGTTTTAGCAAAGCAAAAAATAGTGGTTGCTTGGTAATATTGATTGTCATATTTGTGGCTTCTATTTCTGTTATTTCCATTATCACTTAAATAAAAACATAGTCTACATTAATTTAACCCATAACTACCATGATCACAACCGAACTAAAGAGTCACTTTTTAAGACTGTATCAAATGGCATTTTCAGATGATAATTTTGATAGGTTGGAAATGCAGATGCTTTATAATTTTGCTGAACAACGGGGGTTGACCAAAGAACAACTCAACGAAATTTTGTTAAATCCCTCTCATGATACCGCCATTCCTGAACGTCTTGAAGCACGAGTGGAATACCTCTATGATTTAGCCGTGATGATATGGGCCGATGAGGTAGTGACAGAGGATGAGTATATCACCTTAAAAAAGTATTGCCGAAAATTTGAGTTTTTGGACGAAAACATCACTGAATTGGCAGACTATCTACTGGAAGCAGCCAAGAAGAAATTACCAAAAGAGGAAATCATTCAAGCTATTAATTCATAAGCACCATGGGAGCAATCAACAATTTATTCAAATTAAAAAAGAACCCTGAATCCAGAACAAACGGCTGGGATGATACCACTGAAGATGCACGCGAACAATTACGGGTTACTTATTATCAAAGTGGGTATGGAGCTTCAAAGAAAGCAAGCGGAAATTCTACGACATTTGGTGCCGGTTTGCGTGAACTCTACAATAGCTTTGAGAACCTATGTAGAAAACAACTGAATGAACAAAAGCGCCTTAAACAGCCTTACATTGAGGAACAAGAAAAGCAGCGCACCGAGCTCAAAAAAAGAGAAACTGTCTTTCATATTTATGAAGATCAAGTGGAAGCGTTGGATACAAAAATAGAATCATTAAAGTTTGAAATAGCTGATGTAAAATTGAATCCTGACAACTATGGTGTAGATGCTGACAAACGTCCCAAAGCTCAATTTTATATTGGCTTGTGTTTATTATTACCTATTACCATCTATCTTTTTGTATTTTATATTTCAGCTTCCTACTCTGCATTTTTTAAGGATTTTGATACCGATAGTTTGACCGCAGCAATTTTTGATGCGAATGCCTTGAGCAAGTCAATTTCCCATGGATGGTTGGAAACCACTTTTATTGGCACGATACCATTTGTCTTTATGGGATTGGGTTATTTAGTTCATATGTTTCAAAAAAATAAAGGGTGGCGTTCTTTTTTAAAACTCGCTTCATTATTTCTTTTAACCTTTGCTTTTGATGTTATTCTGGCGTATTTGATTGAGAAAAAAATATTCTTATTTAATGCCTTGCTCGGACAGGAATTTACAGCAACAGATGCTATTCAAAGTGTAAACTTCTGGGGAATTATTTTTGCCGGTTTTGTAGTTTATATCATTTGGGGACTTGTATTTGACTTCGTAATGAAGGAACATGAAAATGTGGATAAGATTAAAGCCTTTATCCGAAACAGAAAAGAGGACATTAAGAATGCTATTGCCAAAAAATCAGATTTGACTTCGCAAAAAGAGAAGGTGAAACATGATATAACTTCTATTAAAGGTGTTATTTCAGAACTCCAATCCAAAATTGATGGCTTTGTGTTTCCGGTAAAAGAATATCTGAACTATCACTACCAATATAAAATGGGTTGGTATCAAGCTATTAATTCAGAACTTAAATTTCCAATGAATCAATTAGATGACATTCGAAATCAATGCGAAGAAGTAGAACAGAAACATTTGGAAAACCTCAATCTTGTGGATATGGACTTCCAACAATTGGTATTCGCTAAAAACTAAATTTTATGAAACTAAGTATACACTATATAATTTTCGGTATAGTCCTATTTTTTTGCTTGGGATGCGTGGAAGACCATTCAAAAGATGCTGCAACAAAACAGGAATCTATTGATGTAACGTCCAACAACGATTCTAATGAAAATTTAAATATCAGCTTTCTTTTAGACCTATCTGATCGGATTAATCCCGAAAAATATCCGAACGAGACTATGGAATACTACGAAAGGGATGCAGCCTATATTACCTCTGTGTCAGAAGCCTTCGATACACATCTTCGTTCTAAAAGAGTCCGTGCGATGGATGAAAAAATTCAGGTATTTTTCGATCCTGAACCTAAAAATTCAACTATCAATACAATTTCCAATCAACTGAAGTTTCATATTACTAGAGAAAATGCTTCATTAGAATTATTGGATAAAGTAAAGAGTATCTATGCAACCCAACCGAAAGAAATATATGAATTGGCTATTGCTGATAATAAATATGTAGGGTCGGATACTTGGCGTTTTTTTAAAACAAAAGTGGAAGATTTTTGTATTGAAGAGAACCACAGAAATATTCTTGTTATTTTAACCGATGGATATATTTTCCATAAGGATACTCAAATTAAGGAAGAAAACAGGACTACTTACTTAACCCCACAAACGATTAGAGGCTTTACATTGAATACAGCTGATTGGCAAAATAAAATGGATGAAAAAAAATACGGGTTTGTTTCTGCAAATTCACATTTAAGTAACTTGGAAATCCTTGTTCTTGGTATCAACCCAGATAAAAAAAACCCATTTGAGGAAGATGTCATCATGCAGTATTGGAAGGAATGGTTTGAGGCGATGGATGTAAAACGCTATGAGCTTAAAACTGCCGGTTTGCCTTCCAATATGGATAAAATTATCAAAGACTTTATCCTAGACTAATTTTACAAAGCTATAATTCGATACAAAGGGATTTAATCCCGTTTTCAATTTATGTGAACTCTATAATTTGGATAAAAATAGTATCTTGTCCGTTAATCAGTTGATCATGAAGCATCTAAAGCTTGTTTTTTTACTTCTTATTGTCCTTTCCATTAGTTGTTATGGACAAGATTCCGTATATGTGACAAAAACAGGGGAAAAGTATCATTTTGAAAATTGTACGTACTTACGTTACTCCAGTATCAAAAAACTCTTGAAAAAGCCATTGGTTTAGGATATTCGGCCTGCAGCGTATGTAAACCACCCCAGCGCACAAACACTACAAACACAACTGCACTTACACCGATAAAAGAAGAGAAAGTTACCACTCCTACCACAAATTCCCGCAGGACCTATGCCGTGCAATGTTCCGGAAGGACTCAATCCGGACGGCGTTGTAAGCGAAAAACCAAAAATGCCTCCGGAAGGTGCTACCAGCATTAATATCGAAATAATTTTCAGAAAGTTTTGTAATAAACAGGTCGTAGTATTGAAAAACAAGACTTATACTATGAATACACTACACTTTGTTTGATACGATTCCGAAACGAGTTCGGAATGACAGTTTGGGGGTTCTATCATTGATATAAAGGAGAAATACCTACTGGATCTCAGCACTCAAGCCCGCTTCTAGAAGTTGGGTACAACGAGGTTCCAGATCAGGATAAGTCCCAGATTTTACTGTACACTTCCCTTTATAATGGACAATAATAGCACATTGCTCCGCCTGTTCCGGCGTGTGGTCGCAAGCGTATATGAGCATATTAATCACGTGATCAAAGGTGTTCACCTCATCATTAAATAAGACAATCTGGTTTTCTTTGTCTTCTTGTTCGGCAACTAATAGGTCTTCTTGTATTTTTTCTTTGGTACTCATAACTAATTTTAATCAGCTTTTTTAAATATGCTGTTTTTTATCTAAAAATCAATCTTTTTTTAAAGATAGGTATTCATTTTTTCCATCGATAAAAAAACCCTTTTGGCTAAGCTTAGGATAAACCAAGTCAAAAAAATCTAGGCTTGTGTGTTCTCGATACATCCCGATTTGCAATCGGGACACTCGAACTGACAGCACTTTTATTATACATCCCGGTTTACAATTAGGACACTCGAACTGACAGCACTTTTATATACATCCCGGTTTACAATTAGGACACTCGAACTGACGAAACTTTCATTTTAAAATCTGCGCTACCTTGTTCGTAGGCTGAAAGCTTTAAAAATCAGTTTTTATACCTTTCGCTCTATGTAAATTTACTAAAAAGATTATAAAGCTTATTTTATCCTTTTGGATCTTTAGAGACAACTACTTTACAAATTTTGCGGCAATCCAGTTCGCTTGTTCTTTTTTATCAACGAATGTGAGTCCTAACTTATTGCAACTTTCCTTTATTAGCGGTAGATCTTGTTCGTAAAATCCGCTTAGGTAAAGTTCGCCATTAGGTTTTAGGCAACGGTGATAAGTAGCCATGTCGGCCAGTAAAATATTTCTGTTAATGTTAGCGATAATAGTGTTGTAGGTTGGTTTGCTAGGCAGCACAGTGGCATCGCCCAAAGCAACCGAGATCTGCTTACAATTATTACGTTCCACATTCTCATGTGAATTTTCAACACACCACATATCAATGTCAATGGCATCCAATCGTGTTGCACCCCGTTTTTCGGCCAAAATTGCGAGCACGGCCGTACCACAGCCCATGTCGAGTACTGTTTTATTCATCCAATTATTTTCTAAGATAAATTGAAGCATCATAAACGTGGTCTCATGATGACCGGTCCCAAAAGACATTTTAGGTTCGATGATAATCTCATAGGGTACATCGCGTTTCTCGTGAAAAGGGGCTCTTACAACACAAGTATCACCTACAGCTATAGGTTTAAAGTTCTGTTCCCATTCGGCATTCCAATTACTTTGCGTAATCTCCTTTATGGTATAATTAATTGTAAACTCTTCTGAAGAAATAATTTGAACCTCATCTAGTACATTATCGACGCACTCTTCTTTTTGTATGTAAGCAAGTACCCCTGTTTCGGTTTCCACAAAACTCTCAAACCCGGCGTATCCAAGTTCAGCAATTAAAATTTCCGTACCCGGTTGCAGCGGGGTAACGGTAAAATTGTATTCTAAATAAATCTCAGCCATATTATATTTTAAAATGCAAATTTCAGGTCTAAATCTCTTGATTCAAAAAAACACTTCGTTAAACTTACGCCCCTCGCCAAAAAACTATTTTTAAATCTACTTAAAGGAATTCGCTATTTTCATAAAGCTTTCTACGTCCAACGAAGCACCGCCTATCAATCCCCCATCCACATCATTCTGACTAAATATCTCAACGGCATTGTTAGGCTTTACACTTCCGCCATAGAGAATGGAAACATTCTTAGCAGTGGAATTTGAATAAGCTTCAGCAATGGCTTTTCTAATAAAAGCGTGCATCTCTTGAGCTTGTTCGGGACTAGCGGTTTCTCCAGTTCCAATGGCCCAAACAGGTTCATAAGCTACAATAATATTCTTCCAATTGCTTTCCGAAAGGTGAAAGAGCCCTTCTTCTAATTGTTCTCCTATAACTTTAAAGTGATCGTCTGTTTCTCGGTCGTTTAGTTCTTCCCCTATACAAAAGATCACGGTCATTTTGTTTTCCAAAGCAGTATTTACTTTTTCAGCTAAAAGATCGTTATCCTCCTTAAAAATAGAACGGCGCTCACTGTGACCCAAAATAACTGTTTGCACTCCCACACTTTTAAGCATCGCTGCGGAAACTTCCCCAGTAAAAGCACCTTTATCACTCTGATGCATATTTTGGGCTACTACCGTCACCGGGTGATCCTTAACCGATTGATATGTATGGTTTAAGTTGGTGAATGCAGGAGCAATCATTAGCGATACCCCTTCTGGAATCACTTGTTTTTTTAATTGAACCAAAAACATCTCTGTCTCGGCCATATCGTTATTCATCTTCCAGTTTCCTGCTACTATTTTTTGTCTCATGAGGTTGTTTTTTCGTTTTTTTGTTAGTTAAAAAATACTATTCTTACGGCACATTTCAAAGGCTGTTTACTGCAAACTGCCACTGCTTACTGCATACTGATTTTCGGGTCAAGCCATCCATAGACAATATCCACTAAAATATTAATCACGATAAACACAATGGCAATGATTAATACCGCTCCCATAATTACGGGGAGATCTAAAGTGTTTAGTGCATCAACAATTTCTTTTCCCAACCCGTTCCAGCCAAAAATGTATTCCACAAACACGGCCCCTGCCAACATTGAGGCAAACCATCCTGAGATAGCTGTCACTACAGGGTTTAAAGAGTTTTTTAAAGCGTGCTTTCTAATAATCGTTGCAGGGGACAGTCCCTTTGCTTTAGCGGTACGAATATAATCCTGATTGAGCACCTCCAAAAGAGAGTTGCGCATTAACTGTGACACTACTGCTAGCGGACGAATACCTAAAACGATAGCTGGTAGTATCAAGTTTTTCCATTGTATGTGTTTACCTTCACCAAAATCATCTACTGCATAAAGACTCCCTGTCATATTCAAGTTTGTGTACTCGTGCAATACAAAGCCGAACAGCCACGCAAATAAAATAGCACTGAAAAATGAAGGCACACTCATTCCCAATGTACTTATAAGTTGAATAAATTTATCGATCAAACCATCTTTAAACAGCACCGAAACAATACCCAAGAACACTCCTAAGAGCATCGCAATAATAATAGCTGAAACTGCCAAGACTACGGTGTTCGGAAGCGTTTCTGCAATGACCTTGCTTACCTTTTTTCCATTTTTCTGAAACGATTCCCGAAGATATGGAGTTTTTAGCACAACTACTGTATTCCCTACAGTGAATAGCCGTGATGCATTATATTTCCTTTCAGAAAGAAAGGTATAATCATCGCTATCTGTGCTATGAAAAGACAATGGTGATAAATCGTTTAAATAATATAGGTATTGCAGCCCTACGGGCTTATCAAAACCGTATTTCTTTTTTACTACCTCAATCTGTTCGGCACTCTCGTTTTGACCTAACATCATCCGCGCGGGATCTCCAGGCAAAATAGTAAACAAGAAAAAGATAACCGTTACTACACCAAAGAGCGTTAGTAAAGCGTACCCTAATTTTTGTAATACATATCCTGTCACTAGCTTATTGTTTTACGTCTTCGATTGTTTTTACTTCGTACTGAAAATCATCACCAAACAATAGTTTTGCGTATTCTTCTATGGTTTGGTCAAAACCGGCTTCTTCCCTACGTTGGTTTACAGTTTCAGGATTTTCAATTGGCCATATAAAGCTACCGCGTTCATCGTTATAGGTTCTTCCCTGAGTTCCGTAAACCTGAGGTTTTTCTTGGTTCATTAAGTAACGGTCTTCCATCATCGCTACCAAACGAAACGGTATTTCATCGTTTTTCCCTGCTTCTTTTATCAGAGGCAAGTATTTTCCTATTTTATCTGGGTTGTGTTGTAATACATACCAAGCGGCGGTGTTGGTAGGTTCGCCAACTACAGATTTTCCCGGATACCCCATGTTGTTGAACACTTTTTCAACAAATAGCATGTTGCTACTGTCAATTACGGTTTGCATAGACCAAAGGTCTCCATTATATTCTTCAGGGGTCAGGCCCATATCTTCTCCTAATTCCGCTCGTTCTTCAGGAGTTTTAGCCTGCATTAATTTTCGGTAGCGTTGGTCCAGCACCGCAATGCTATCAAGTCGCTGTTTTAGGTTAAAATCTAAATTAGGTTTGGCATTCTCTAGTTCAGGCAATTGTAGTTTGTCTAAATCGTTCCAATGAACCTTCTTTTTAATGGTTCCATTTTGAAGGTGTAATACCCCGGGATTGCTGCGCACGATGGTTTTTAACGTAGTTTCATCACAGAAATAGAACTTAAAATTCAATTTATAGCGTTCGGCCAAGGTTTGTGTGCGCTCAATGGAAGAAGCCGACATACCAATAACCCGATATCCTTTTTTTAAAGCTTCGTTGGTAATCTCTTGAATGGGAAAGAATCCATCCTTTTCAGATTTATTCAAATTATATGCCACTACTATGATGAGATTGTCTTCTTGTAAAAATTCATCTAGATAGTTTTTTCCATCACGTTCAATTGTAAAATCGTGAATTGGCGGCTCATATCCAGCTTGTATCTCGGTGGTTTCCACACCTAAAAATTCTCCTTCTTGTTTTGGGTAATCACCCTTTGTGGTGACTATTTTTTCTTTTCCGTCTACCTTAAACTTCCAGTTATAATCATAAATAGGTTTTGGCGCCCCTTCGGGAATGGTCATCCCTTCGTCAATATTAGCTCCTATTTTGTAAGGCCTGAAGTCTAAAATAGGTAAATGCATCAATACGTGATAGGTAACCCCCAGACAACCAATAAAGCAGACAAATATTACCAAACTACGGATGTTTCGGGTAAAGAAGGGTTTTATGTATTTACTTCCGAAGAATAAAATAAGGATAAGAACCAGCAATATAATGTCTTTGGTAAACGACTCCCAAGGGGTTAATGGGATGGCGTCGCCAAAGCAACCACAATCGGTCACTTTATTATAATAGGCTGAGTAAAATGTTAAGAACGTAAAAAACACAATCATTAACAATAGGCTCCAAACCGTAAATTTTCGTAAATAGCCTATCAATAGCGTAACGCCTAATAATACTTCAAAAATGACGACGAAAATTGCAATAAGCAGTGAATAGGGAATCAAAAACTCCAAGTTTAATACTTCTGGTGCAAAATAATCTTGCAGCTTAAATGAAAACCCAATAGGATCGTTTAATTTTATGAGGCCACTGAATATAAAAAGTATCCCTACCAGTATTCTTGAAATCCCTACTACTATTTTCATGCGGTTTAGTTTAATTGTTCGTTTTTTCTTCTAAATGAATCATAGCGAACACCGAATAGTTAATCATATCCTGATAATTAGCATCAATCCCTTCAGAAACCAATGTTTTTCCTTTGTTGTTTTCTATTTGTTTTACCCTCAATAACTTCTGAAGGATTAAATCGGTCAATGATGAAACCCTCATATCGCGCCAAGCTTCACCATAATCGTGGTTTTTGTTTATCATAAGTTGGCGGGTAATGGCCACTTGATCGTCGTATAATTTCACAGCCTCATCAAGGGAAAGGTCTGGCTGTTCTACCACTCCTTTTTGCAACTGTATCAATGCCATAATGGAATAATTGATAATACCAATAAACTCACTCGCTTCATCTTCGTCCACTTTTTGTTCGGTATTCTGCTGTAACCCTCTAATGCGTTGGGCCTTTATAAAAATTTGATCGGTTAAGGAAGTTAACCGCAAAATGCGCCAAGCACTCCCGTAATCTTTCATTTTATTGGTAAACAACTCTTTACAAGTAGCAATTACCGCATCGTATTGTTTTAGGGTTTCAGCCATTGGGTTTTTAAGATTTTCCGTAAATTTCGCTTAAATAATTCAAAATAGAAAATTGAACACAATCAATTGTAACGGTTCGCTTATCGATTTGACAAAACCGAAGGTCATGGGTATTATTAACGTAACCCCAGACTCATTTTACGACGGCGGAAAAACCACAGAGAAAGACAGTATCTTAAAGCAGGCAGAACACATGCTTGCAGAAGGAGCCACCTTTTTAGACGTGGGCGGGTATAGCTCTAGACCGAATGCCAAAGATATTTCTGAAAAAGAAGAGGTAAACCGCATTTTGCCAGCGATTGAAAACATATTACGAAAATTTCCGAAAGCACTTATTTCAATCGACACATTTAGAAGCCAAGTGGCAAAAAGAGCAGTAGAAGCCGGTGCTTGTATGGTAAATGATATTAGTGGCGGCACTTTAGACCCTGCGATGTTTTCCACTGTTGTAGACATGCAGGTTCCTTATATTTTAATGCATATGCGCGGTACGCCACAAACTATGACACTGCAAACAGATTATGGTGATGTTACTAAAGAAGTAATTTATTTCTTTTCTGAACAAATAGCTAAAGCGAGACAAACAGGGATTAACGATATTATTATCGATCCAGGATTCGGGTTTGCTAAAACAAGGAAACAGAGTTTTGAATTATTGCAGAAGTTAGATTTACTGGGACAATTAGACATTCCTATTTTAGCAGGGGTTTCACGAAAATCTATGATTTATAAAACTTTGAATGTTTCAGCAAAAGAAGCTTTAAATGGAACTACCGTTTTAAACACCCTTGCTTTACAGAAAGGAGCTTCTATTTTACGGGTACATGATGTTAAAGAAGCAATGGAGTGTATTAAGTTAACCGAAATGCTCAATCCCTACTTATAAATTTTATACTTTTAACCAATAGACATAAAAACCTAACACCCTTTGGAATTTTTAGACCTGCGCATTATAGACATCATTGATATTTTATTGGTAGCCTTTTTGCTGTACTACCTTTACAGGCTTATAAAAGGTACGGTTGCTATTAATATTTTTATAGGAATTGTAATAATTATTGCTATTTCTGAAGTTACCAAACTCCTGCAAATGGAGCTTTTAAGTAAAATTTTGGGTGGGTTTTTAGGTGTTGGGATGTTTGCGCTTATTGTTGTGTTTCAGCAGGAAATCCGAAAGTTTTTATTGATGTTGGGGTCTACCAACCTCAACGCCCGAAAGCGGTTTTTTAAACAGTTCCGGTTGCTTTCAAAAGAAGCTGGAATTACCACCAATATTCAAGCTATTATGAGTGCCTGCCAATCCATGAGCCGTAAGAATATGGGTGCGCTTATTGTGATACAACGCAACAACAGCCTCGATTTTGTAAAAAATACGGGGGACGAGATGAATATTGAAATTAACAAACCCATAATAGAAAGTATTTTTTATAAAAACAGCCCGTTGCACGATGGCGCTATGATTATTGAAAACAACACCATTACTGCCACACGGGTTATTTTACCCGTATCGAACGGCCGAAACATTCCACTCCGATTTGGCTTGCGACACCGTGCTGCTGTTGGTATTTCAGAAAAAACAGATGCGGTCTGTATTGTCGTTTCAGAGGAAAACGGTCAGATTTCCTATCTAAAAGATGGTGAATTTGTGCTATTCAACGAAATAGACGACCTTGCCAAACAATTGGAAAATGATTTAAGTTAATAAAATGAACTGCAAAAATTGTGAGGAAACACTTGCCGTAGGCACTAACTATTGTCACGAATGTGGTGCTAAAGTACTCACAAACCGATTGACGCTTCGCTATCTTTTTTCTGAAATTTATCAAGCTTTTTTTAGCATCGATTCAAACAAACCGCTACGAACATTTATTGACCTTTTTAAAAAACCGGAAGAAGTAATTGACGGTTATATTAATGGTGTTCGAAAAAAATACATTCACGCTTTCGGTTACTTTACCATTGCAGTGACCTTCTCAAGTATATTCTATTTTATTTATCTTAAATTTTTCCCTGAAGCTTTAGACAGTACTTTTTATATTCAAAGCAATGATGAAGCACAGATAGAACTAATAAGAAACACCCAAAGAAAAGCCTTTGAATATCAAACATTCATTTTTTTTGCTTTTGTTCCAATATTGGCCTTGCTTTCTTGGATTGTATTTTTTAATAAAAAGAAATATAATTATGCAGAGCACTTAATTATAAACCTCTATTGTTACTCACAAGCCTCGATTATAACAATTACTCTTTTCTTTCTTACTATTTGGAGCAGCACTCTTTTTAGTATAACTTCTATGGCTTCTTTAATAATCCAGATTATCTATTTTGCCTATGTTTTAAAGCGCCTTTTTAAACTTTCTGGAATACAACTAGTTGTAAAAACCCTATATTTCTTCGGGCTTCTAATTCCGTTGTATATAATTTTAATTATTACAATGTTTATAGTTATGCTTGTCACAGGAAACCTAGACAGTTTTATAGAAGCTCAAAAAGCTAAACAAGCGGTAAGCTACACCGCTTCTTCCGCCATAAACTGGACTTCGTATAAATTACGGTAATATCCATCCTCTTTTTTAAGCAGTTCTTTATGAGTGCCAGTCTCAACAATTTTGCCTGCGTCCATAACCAAGATTTTATCGGCTTTTTTAATAGTAGCCAGACGGTGAGCAATTACAATGGAGGTACGTCCTTTTGTGATTTTTTCAGTAGCATTTTGTATTAGTTCTTCAGAATACGTATCTACAGATGAAGTAGCTTCGTCCAGAATTAAAATGCCCGGTTTGCTTACGTATGCCCTTAAAAAGGCAATAAGTTGTCGTTGCCCTGAAGAAAGCATCGAACCTCGTTCTTTAACGTTGTAATGATAGCCATTGGGAAGTGTTTTTATAAATTTATGCACCCCAATTTCTTTGGCAGCTGCAACTACTTCCTCTTCAGTAATAGAAGGATCGTTTAGCGTAATATTATTTAAAATGGTATCGGCAAATAGGAATACGTCTTGTAATACTACTGCTATTTGTTTCCGAAGGGATTCCAATGTATATTCCTTGGCGTTTACTTTATCAATTAAAATCTCCCCTTTCTGAATTTCGTAAAACCGGTTCAATAAGTTGATGATGGTTGATTTTCCAGCACCCGTAGCCCCCACAATGGCAATTGTTTCTCCAGGTTGTACGGTTAATGATATTCCCTTGATTACTTCTTCGTCTTCCGTATAACCAAAATGAACATTTTTAAATTCTATGTGACCGGTAGCGCGTGGCATATCAACCGTACCCGAATCGTCTATATGTGATTTTGTATCTAAAATACCAAACACACGGTTAGCGGCAACCATACCCATTTGTAGCGTGTTGAACTTATCGGCAATTTGCCGAAGTGGGCGGAATAGCATTTGAGCTAACTGAATAAAAGCAGTGATGATACCCAAGGTTATAACTCCACCTCCAGCTGCGTTGAGACCCCCATACCAAACAATTAAACCAATGGCAATAGAAGATGCCATTTCAGCAATAGGGAAAAAAATAGAATTGTACCAAACCGTTCTAATCCATGCCTTTTTATGTTTTTCGTTTATTTCTTTAAACCGCTTATACTCGGTATCTTCTCTTGTGAATATTTGAACGATTTTCATTCCCGTAATTCGCTCTTGCACAAAGGAATTTAAATCGGCCACTTGGTTACGAACATCTTCAAAAGCAACTTTCATCGCTCGTTGAAATACTCGTGTAGCATATAAAATCAATGGTAAAATTGCAAAAACAATCAAAGCAAGCTGCCAACTTTTATAGAGCATAAACCCAGCAATGACAAACATCTTAAGCAAATCGCTTAAAATCATAAACAACCCTTGGCTAAAAATACTCGAAATGGTTTCGATATCGTTTACCGCACGGGTAGTTAACCGTCCTACGGCACTTTTATCAAAATATTTCATACGGAAACTCATCATCAAGTTGAAGAGTTTTACACGCATGTCTCGCACCACGCTTTGTCCCAGCCAATTGGCGTAAAATATAAAGGCAAATTGAAACAAAACCTCAAGTACCAAAACGGCAACCATCATTAAGACATAAAACTGAAGACCACTTCCGTCTTTTGGTTCAATCGAGTTATCGATAGCTAACTGTATTAATTCAGGCCGAACTATCGCTAAACCAGCCATAATTATGGCCGCAAGTGCTACAAAGTAAAATACCAAGCGATATGCATTGGTAAATTTCAATAAGCGTTTAAAAAGCTTAAAATCGAATGCTTTTCCTGAGTTTGCCATTAGTTTAGTATCGTTTCTGGATATTGCACTTTAGTTAAGTACAACCCATGTGCCGGAGCGGAAGCACCTGCTTTACTCCTATCTTTATTTTTTAATATTTTGTGAAATGTTTCTAATGATGTTTTTTTAAAACCTACATCTAAAAGTGTGCCTACAATGGCTCTAACCATATTCCGTAAAAAACGATCTGCGGAAACAGTGAAGATTAACCCTTCATTTGTTTCTTGCCAATATGCTTTTTTGATTATACAATGATACGTTTTTACATCGGTTTTGCTTCTTGAAAAGCATTGAAAATCCTTATAGTCTAATAATACTTTTGCGGCTTTATTCATTAATTCGACATCGGGTTTATTATGAATTTGATATGCTAATCCTTCAGAAAAGGGATTCTTTTTCAAGGAAATAACATATTCATATTCTCGCAAAACAGCATCAAAGCGAGCATGGGCATCTTCTTTTACTCTTATTATATTCGATATCGCTATATCCTTAGGAAGGAACGAGTTTAATCTAAATATTAATTCTGAAATATCTGTAATTTCTTCACAATCAAAATGAGCAAACAATTGTTTTGCATGCACCCCGGCATCGGTACGTCCGGCACCGGTGACTTTTATTTCAGTTTTAAATAAGGTAGAAAGCTTATCCTCTAATACTTCTTGAACAGTTATGGCATCTGGTTGTATTTGCCATCCGTAATAATTTGAACCGTTGTAAGCTATTTCGATAAAATATCGCAAAGAATCGTTTATTTTTGAAAAATACAAAAGTACAAAATACTACTTCAGAAAGGTAGCGGCTTCTAGATAGTTTAACACTCAAAATCAAATTGGTTTGAAAAAAATCTTGCTTTTAAGCGATACACATAGTCATATTGACAACGATATCTTAAAATATGCCAAACAAGGCGATGAAGTATGGCACGCCGGTGATATAGGAAACTTAACGGTAACCGATACACTCCAAAAACTAAAACCGTTACGAGCTGTATATGGAAATATAGATAATGATGAAGCGCGAAGAGAATTTCCGCTACATAACAGGTTTATTTGTGAAGGTGTAGATGTGTGGATTACTCACATTGGTGGCTATCCTGGTAGGTACGACAAACGTATTCGTGAAGAAATTTACAAAAACCCACCTAAGTTATTCATTAGTGGACATTCCCATATATTAAAAGTAATGCCCGATAAAAAAACTGGATTGTTACATATGAACCCCGGAGCAATAGGAAAACACGGTTTTCATACCGTACGCACTATGCTTAGGTTTGAAATTGACAAAGGAAATATTAAAAATTTGGAAGTGATTGAGTTTAAACGATGAAATCGGCTCACTTCGACTCCGCTCAGTGACCATTGTGATGTCATTTAAAAGCCGGTGGTTTCGATACGATTTTGAAAACAACTGCGTTGTTTCAAAATCACTCAACCGCCTTCATTGTTTCTGAAAAATAAATTACACCTAATCAAGGTGGTTGAATGATTTTTACTGAAACCTCAGTTTTAGTAAAAAATGTATCGAAACCACCGATTCATAAAAAACCCCCAAAGGTGGCATCCTTTGGGGGTTCGCACTAAAATATACTAAGATGTAACGGTTTATCGTAAACGATCCACAGATTTTACAAGGTCTTCATCCCTTTTAATGGCCTTATTGGCCAACACTAAAAAAACGATAGAAATGACGGGAAGCAAGACCCCAATACCCTTCTCTGAAACCAATGTTTCTCCGGATATGGTTAGCGACCTGTAAACGAAAACTCCCAGTAACACAAAGTTTAATATGATATTTAAACGGTTAAAAACAAACTGTCTTTGCCGCTTCTTAAAACTCAAAATTGAAATAACTGTCAAAGCAATTGAACCAAAAATCAAACCAAAAACCAAAGGTTCACTACGGTCCAGAATTACAACACCGGTTTCATTCTGCACAGCAGGAAACCATATATACAAAGCCCCCATAATGAGTGCCGAAATGATTAAATATACAGTTTGAATGCGTTGTAACATGTTCTTTTTTCTCTATAAGGGCAAAAATAGGATTTCTTTTTAAAAAAATTACAAGCAAAATTTAAAATATTATTGTATCATTGCAGTATCTATTCGTAACCACTTCAATAACGGTTACTTAGTCTTCAAAAAAAAATATTCGATAATAGCACCTTCTCAAAGGTCCCTAATTATTATAATTAAACACACAAAATTTTTAAATGTTTGAAATTTCAGAATTAAAAGCAAAAAAGCTACCTGAACTTCAGGAATTAGCCAAAAAACTGAACGTTCCCAAATACCGTAGCTTCAAAAAGTTAGACTTGGTATACCAAATACTCGACTATCAAGCGGCAAACCCCAGTGCAGTAAAGGAAATCACAAAAAATGATTCCGCTGATACTACTTCTAAAAAAGAGGACCCTAAAGACAAGCAAAAACCTTCGTCGCAAAACAAACCGAACCAACAACGAAGTAAAAGCAACGACAACCGCAACCCGAAAAAAAGTCAGAACACTAAAAACGATCCTAAAAAATCTAACGATAGTGACAAACAGAGCAAAAGCTCGAATGACAATGACAAGCGGGGCAAGAATACAAATGACAACAAGAAGAACAATAATTCTTCAGATAACAGAAAAAAGCATTCTAAGTCTAAAAAAGACAACAGCAATAAAAGTCATCAAAAAGACAATCGAAACAATGGCAACAAAGACAGCCGAAACCGCTATAAAGAGCCAGATTATGAATTTGATGGCATTATAGAAAGTGAAGGTGTCTTAGACATTATGCAAGATGGATATGGTTTTTTACGCTCTAGTGATTACAATTACTTATCCTCTCCAGATGATATATACGTTTCGCAATCGCAAATACGATTGTTTGGGTTAAAAACGGGAGATACCGTTTTTGGGGAAGTACGACCTCCAAAAGAAGGAGAAAAATATTTTCCATTAATCAAGATTTCAAAAATTAATGGGTTAAACCCTCACGTAGTTCGTGACCGTGTTGCTTTTGAACATTTAACACCATTATTTCCGCAAGAGAAATTTAATATCGCAGATAGACAAAGTACTATCTCCACTCGTATTATCGACATGTTCGCTCCAATTGGAAAAGGACAGCGTGGTATGATTGTATCGCAGCCTAAAACTGGTAAAACAATGCTTTTAAAAGACATTGCCAACGCCATTGCTGCAAATCACCCGGAAGTATATCAAATCATCCTCCTTATAGACGAACGTCCCGAAGAAGTTACCGATATGCAACGTAATGTACAAGGTGAAGTAGTTGCTTCAACTTTTGACAAAGAAGCTACGGAACATGTTCGGGTCGCTAACATTGTAATTGATAAAGCAAAGCGATTGGTAGAATGTGGCCACGATGTAGTTATCCTATTAGATTCTATCACTAGATTGGCACGTGCTTACAATACCGTACAACCTGCCAGTGGTAAAATATTAAGTGGTGGTGTAGATGCCAATGCACTGCATAAACCAAAACGTTTCTTTGGTGCCGCCCGTAATATTGAAAATGGTGGCTCACTAAGCATTATTGCAACAGCCCTTACGGAAACCGGATCTAAAATGGACGAGGTTATTTTTGAAGAATTTAAAGGTACAGGTAACATGGAACTTCAATTGGATAGAAAAATATCTAACCGAAGAATTTTCCCAGCTATCGACCTTACTTCCTCAAGTACACGTAGGGATGATTTACTGCTTGATGATAATGTAATACAACGTATGTGGGTGTTGCGTAAATATCTAGCAGACATGAACCCTATAGAAGCTATGGAGTTTATAAACGACAAAGTAAAACAAACCCGAAACAACGAAGAGTTTTTAGTTTCTATGAATGGCTAATACCATACATTTTTATTAATATGAAACCGGATGTACTAGTTTACATCCGGTTTTTTTATTTAACACATCAAAGTTGTAATTCAAAAAACTTAAGTATTGCTCAAGCAAACATATATACTTAAGTGACAATCTTAAAGGTTTAATATATTTGGTGCACACTAACATATTCCTTTAGGCATTACTTTAACCTTAGACTAAGAATTACTTTTTTTCTGGGACTAAATTCTTCCAATAATTTTAATTTGCATAGTAAAAATCTCTTTCTTGAGCTTATCGTTGAGAGCATATACCTTTTAAATTTAAACTTTCTTAAATGCAATAAGTCTATTTTGACAAAACCATTAGCTTACTTGTTTCTATTATATTATATTTTATTTTCTCCTAATAAAATATTGGGGTTGAAATTTATTCCTAAACAAAAAAAAGCCTCGCTAAAAGCGAGGCTCTATATTAATAGAAAAGAACTTTTTTAATTAGTTCTTAACGATTTTTTGTGTTAAAGTACCCGCGTTGGTATCCATAGAAAGGATATAAACTCCATTGGCTAGGTTAGAAATGTTTACCTGACCATTTACCAAGGAAACATTAGATTTTTTACCTAACACATCGTAAACAGCTACACTGTTAACTTCAACAGAAGCTGGAGTTTCAATGTTTAAGATTCCAGATGAAGGATTTGGGTAAATAGAAACTTGAGAAAGCTGATTGTCACCAATCGATAATGTACAATCTGCTCCAAACAAGAAGTTACCAAATAACTCACCACTTCCGTTAGCACCTTCCAATTCTATTTTTGAAATAGGTTCATCAGCAACAACACCAAAAAAGGTCTGTTGAGAAACAGGGAAACTTCCTGCTATCGTTTCAATTAAAACATCTCCAGTACCATACACACGAACTTCTGTACTTGGGTCACTATTGTTCCAAACATCCATCGCTACTGCATAAACTTCAGGATCAAAATTAATGACCGTAAATTCAGCAAAAGTATTCGCTCCTACTAACGGGTCAGCATTTCCAATACCTCCTGATGGTATTGATATAACTTCTGTAGAGTTTGAAGCTTCTACATTAAACCCCTCTTCCAGTTCTCCAGCCGGATAGCAACCAGTGCCACCATCACTGTCAATTGTAGTACCACAAGCGGTTATGGCTCCTGGTCCTCCTGCAAAATCTTCAGAAGTCAAGGCAGTATCAGTACAATTGTCAGCTACTGCATTGGTAAAGTCCGATAAAGATGAATACACATCAATTATCCCTTGATTTCCATTACTGGAATTCACGAATATCCCTTCAATTCCAGAATCTGGATTGATAGATCCTGATAAATCGTTAATCGATTCAGTATAGCTCTTAGGTTGTTGAGCTAACAAACACGCACTGAAAAGAAATAATAAGAAAGTAATTTTTTTCATAATATTCTGTTTTTAAATTTATATAAATATACAAAAGGTATTCAATAAAAAAATTATAAAAAAAAAAATATAAAAAAAATATAAAAAAAGCCTCGCAGAAGCGAGGCTCTATACTAATAGAAAAGAACTTTTTTAATTAGTTCTTAACGATTTTTTGAGTTAAAGTACCTGCATTGGTATCCATAGAAAGTATATAAACTCCATTTGCAAGGTTAGAAATGTTTACTTGACCATTTACCAAAGAAACATTAGATTTTTTACCTAATACATCGTAAACAGCTACACTATTAACTTCAACAGAAGCTGGAGTTTCAATGTTTAATATACCAGATGAAGGATTAGGATAAATAGAAACTTGAGATAATGCATTGTCATTAACCCCTAGTGCGCTACAGTCTCCTGAAATTTCGAATACACCATCAAAAGGATCACTACCAAAACCTACAGAGATTGCCACGAACTCACCTGTACCAGAATCAAAGTAATAACCCTCGTTAGGAGTATCAACAATAGAAGTTCCTTCTAAGTAAGAATTATCTCCTGCATATTGAATTTGAATTCCAACCCAGTAAACAGCTCCTGAAGCACCACCTTCAAGCTCTACAACAGTAGAAAGGTCAAAAACGTTTTCTTCAGCATCAAAACCAAAGTTGCTTCCAACTACGGCTTGGTTACTAGGAACAATTCCTGTTTCTGAAGTAATTTCAGCGCCAGGTCCATTTCCACTATCTTCATAAAATGTCAAATCAGCTGCTTCAACAGTTAATCCAGGAGTTACTAAAATGGTAAATTTTAATTGCTCTACAGTAAAAGTTTCATTAGGCTCAACAGTAAAGTCATTTGCCACTATAAGTAAATGCAAATTACCGTGTCCATTTTCAATAGCATTACTTGGTGTGCTTTGAGAACAAGGATCTAAATTAGGTGATTGTTGCATAAAAATTTCTGGAGAATTATTTCCATTCCCATCCTCTAATGCAGAACTTACTTGGCCAAAGCCAACAGATGCTACTAATAAACTAGCAATAGTTAACGTAATTTTTTTCATAATTTAAAGTTTAAAGTTTAATATTCTACGAACAAATATAGTAAAGTGATTTAAAAAACAATGTTTTTTTACGAAAAAAATATGTTAAATAAACACGATAAATAAATATCGTGATACCCTATCTTTGTTGGAAATTCCACATATTATGAGACAACTTACACGTATATGTTTAATTATCATAGTATTATCTTCTTGTTCGCAAAATAAACAAAAAGAAGATAAGCCGCTTACAACTTTATTTGAGAATACTAAAGGCACAGAGACAGCCACTTATAGTAAAGTTATTGCCTTTTATGAAACTTTAGCAGACAACTACACTTCAATCGCATTATACAACATGCAACAAACAGATATTGGGGAGCCTTTACGTTTAATAACATTTAATCCCAACCGCAGTTTTGAGTCTGAGTTTTCAAACCGAGAAGATAAAATAGTGCTACTTATCAATAACGGTATACATCCAGGTGAAAGTGACGGTATAGACGCCACCATGTTATTCATGCGAGATTTAGCTGAAGGAAAAATTAAACCTCCCAAAAACGTGATCATTGCGGCCATACCTGTATATAACATTGGAGGAGCACTAAACCGAAACAGCACAAGCCGCACCAACCAAAACGGACCTGAAGAATACGGTTTTCGTGGTAATGCCCGTAATTATGACTTAAACCGCGATTTTATAAAGGCAGACACTAAAAATGCGAGAGCGTTTGCCAATTTGTTTCGCACCGTAAAACCCGATGTTTTTATAGATAACCACGTGAGTAACGGTGCCGATTATCAATACACCCTTACACACCTATTTACTCAGCACAATAAACTGGGTGGTGAATTGGGTAAATATGTTCAAAATTCATTTATGCCACAACTAGAAGATTCACTTCAACAAAAAAATTGGCCCATCACCCCGTATGTTAATGTATTTAACCGAACACCCGAAAGCGGCTTCTCCCAATTTAAAGATTCCCCTCGCTACTCCACTGGCTATACCACACTTTTCAATACTTTGGGAATGATGGTAGAAACACACATGCTGAAACCTTATAAAGATCGAGTTGAAGGTACTTATGAACTTATGAGAAGCATGGTAAATATTGCTGACAAAGACGCCGAGCTTATACATCAACTTCGAAATTCTAATCGTCTAAGCTATAAAGCTGGTGTAGATTACCCCGTACAATGGGAAATAGACAGCAGCCAGACATCTACCAGACAATTTAAAGGGTTTGAAGGCGAAGTGATCGAAAGTAAAATTACCGGAGCCAAACGATTAAAATACAACCGAAACAAACCCTTCACTAAAGAAATAACCTATTACGATTATTTTAAGCCGAAAAAATCCGTCACAATTCCTCAGTCTTATATCATTCCTCAAGGATATTGGAACGTAATAGATTTATTGAAGCAAAATAAAATTGAACTTGAAAAAGTAAAAAAAGATACGGTTATTACTGCTGAAGTGTATAAAATTGAAGATTATGAAACCGTAAATAATCCTTACGAAGGCCATTATTTACATTATAACACTGAAGTCTCAACTAAAACAGAAGATGTTAAGGTTAAGAAAGGTGATTATATAGCAAGAACCGACCAAGAAGGTGTCCGGTATTTAGTTGAAACTTTAGAGCCTACAGCGACCGACTCTTTTTTCAATTGGAACTTTTTCGATACCATACTTCAACAAAAAGAAGGTTTTTCACCCTATGTGTGGGAAGATAAAGCAGAAACTTTTTTAAAAAACAACCCAGAAATCAAAAAAGCGTTTGAAACTAAAAAGGAAAACGAACCTGGCTTTGCAAAAAATTGGTACGCACAATTGGATTGGATTCATAAACAATCTCCCAATTATGAAAAATCACACCTTCGCTACCCGATCGTTAGGGTGGGTGGTTAAATATTCCTTCGGAAAAAGAAGCTTAATGTTTTCGTAACTTTTAGTAAGTGCTTTTTGGGATTTCGCAAAGTTTTTCCACTTTACTTTTTTAATCCCTTCCTTTTTTTCGGGAGTTAAAGGCCCCTCATAGTTACTGTGCATTTTATACCAATAGGTGACCTTTAACTTAAATTTTCCATTGCGTTTAAAAACGTGGTAGGTTTTCGTTAAAAACTCACGGATTTCAAGTTCTTTTATACCCGTCTCTTCTTGAACTTCACGAACGGCAGCCTCTTCGTGGGTTTCTTTTTTTTCAATCTTGCCCTTTGGCAAGTCCCATTTTTTATTTCGGTAGATAAAAAGAATTTCTTTTTTGTCGTTAAAAACCATTCCGCCGGCAGCTTCAACAACTGGTAGTTTTTTCCGAAGAAATTTTTCTAACTTTTCTGGATTTTTGTGGTAAAGGTTCACATACAACAGTTCACCCCTATTTATTTTTTTTATCAGTTTTTTAAACCGAGCCAGTTTTAACGGTATGGAGGTGTATTGTTTACCTATATTTTCTTCGGTTGAAAGAATTATAGGGATATCTTTAACAAAAACTTTATACATTTGCAGTATGATTTTAAACAAAGAAACCGCGCAAAAAACGGCCGAATTACTATTGCAAATTAATGCAATAAAATTACAACCACAAAAACCTTTTACGTGGGCATCAGGTTGGAAATCCCCAATTTATTGCGACAACCGTATTACGTTGTCATATCCTGCCATTCGAAACTACCTTCGGGAAAATTTAGCCAAACAAGTAGAAATCCTCTACGGAAAACCAGACGTTATTGCTGGAGTGGCCACTGGTGCTATTGGCATTGGTGCCTTAGTAGCTGATATATTAGGACTTCCATTTTGTTATGTTAGGCCTGAAGCCAAAAAACATGGTCGCCAAAATAAAATAGAAGGGTTTGTTGAGGCCAATCAAAATGTGGTAATCATTGAAGACCTTATCAGTACCGGCAACAGTAGCTTATTGGCTGCAAAAGCATTGGAAGAGGCAAACTTAAACGTAAAAGGGATGCTGGCCATATTCACGTACGGTTTTGATATTTCTGAAGAAAATTTCAAAAAAAACAATATCGAGCTGCATACTTTAAGCGATTACGATCATTTATTGCAACAAGCTGAAAAATCCAATTATATTTCTGCTGAAGAAAAAGAATTATTATCAAATTGGCGTACCGACCCTGCCAATTGGAACCCACAATTAAAAAAAACGGGTAAATAAAACCCATTAAAATATATAGATGAACCTAACAAGTAAAAAAGTAACCGTAAATAAATCGGCCAACGATCTTTGCCTATTTTTAAGTGATGTTAAAAATTTTGAACAATTAATGCCCGAAAACATCAGTAAGTTTGAAGTAATAAGAGACAATGCATTTGTTTTTGCTCTTAAAGGCATGCCAGAAATAGCTCTGGAAGTAAAAGAAGTAAACCCACCAAACAAAGTAGTTTTAGGCGCTATTAGTGATAAGCTCCCCTTTACACTAACTGCAAATGTTGAACCTGTTGACGAAACAACTTCGCAAGCCGAACTATTATTTGAAGGTGAATTTAACAGCATGATGGCGATGATGATAAAGAGCCCTATTTCAAAGTTTCTGGAAACGCTTACCACAAATATGGAAAAGCTTTAATACAGTAATTTAATTTCTTTTAACTGAAACTGCTCTACTTCCTCCTGTTCATTTTCAATTAGTAGGGCACCCGTATCCATAACTCCTTTTATCACACCATTAAATCGTATTCCCGAAGGACGTTCAAAAACTGAAACCATTTCTTTTCTGAAAAGAGCATCTTCGTATTCTTTTTTTACTTTATGAAAATTCGTTGATTCAATATTCTCAAATCTAGCAAATAAAGTTTCGGCAACTAGGTTAAATACTTTATCCATATTAAACTTTCTGCCACTTGCCAACCTCATGGAAGTTGCTTGTGGCAGTGCTTCAAAATCAATTTCATTTACATTAAGCCCCACGCCTGCTATACAAGAGGTTATCATTGTTTTTTGCAAAGAGTTTTCAATTAAAACACCACATAATTTTTTAGAACGTGACAAGATGTCGTTTGGCCATTTAACAGCAATATTTGGCACTTTTAATTTTTTTAAAGTATCCTTTATGGCCAGAGAAGTTAACATTACCAATAAAAATTGATGCTCTGCAGGCAAACCCTCCACACGTTTAAACACACTAAATGTAAGGCTTTCGCCCGCTTTTGAGGACCATACTGCCTCTCTTTGCCCCCTACCGGCATGTTGCTCTTCTGCCAATACAACCACTTCATCTTCCAACCTAACTTTCTTACTTAAATTCTTAAGGTATGTGTTTGTAGAGTCAATGGCATTAAGTTTGATTATCTTCACATGTAATAAATTACTACTATATCCATTTATTTAGGGTATCAAGAAACAAAAAAGTAATAACTTTGCGAAAATTAAATTAGATTAATGTCGAAGAAAGAACAAGAAACAGATCAACTTATTACGCATATTTTAAAAGGAATTGAAGATGTTAAGGGTCAAGATATTGAAATATTGGACCTTAGGGATATAGAAAATACCGTTTGCGATTATTTTATTATCTGTAACGGTAACTCAAACACACAAGTTAACGCCATTGTTAACTCTATTCAAAAAACCGTTAGTAAATCTTTAAAAGAAAAGCCTTGGCATATTGAAGGCAGCAATAATGCCGAGTGGATACTAATGGATTTTGTACACGTCGTAGTTCACGTATTCCAAAAGCACATTCGCGAATTTTATGATATTGAAGGATTATGGGGAGATGCCAAATCTGTTAAAATAGAAACAACTTACTAAAGAAATTAAGCCATATGGCAAAAGAAGATAAAAATAATAAGCCTGAAAAGAAAAAACCAAAATTCAATAATTATTGGATTTATGCAGCCATATTCCTATTGTTTATGGGTATCCAGTTTTTTGGTGGCAATTGGTCACAACCAGAAAAAACAACAAAATCTCAATTTGAGCAATTTTTGAGAGATGGCGATGTTGCAAAGGTTAAAATTGTAAACCATAAAATTGCTAAGGTTTTTTTAACCCAAGAAGCCAAGAACAAGGATATACACAATAAGTCTACAGGATCTGGAGTGTTAGACCCAGGCCCAAACGAGCCAAACTATCAATTTGAATTTGGGGATGAGCAGAATTTTGAAAACGACATCAACGAAATAAAAAAGGAAAATAACCTTGACACCCAGTTAGTGTGGGATACCGAAGAAAACTTGTGGGGTGATTTATTGATAACACTGCTACCCTTCGTAATTATTATAGGTATTTGGATTTTTATTATGAGAAGAATGTCTTCTGGTGCCGGAGGCGGTGCTGGTGGTCAAATATTTAATATCGGTAAATCGAAAGCAAAACTTTTTGACGAAAAAACCGATGTTAAAACGAGTTTTAAAGATGTAGCTGGACTTGAAGGCGCTAAAGAAGAAGTACAGGAAATTGTAGATTTTCTGAAAAATCCTGAAAAATACACTGCTTTGGGTGGCAAAATACCGAAAGGAGCCTTATTAGTAGGGCCTCCAGGTACTGGTAAAACATTATTGGCAAAAGCGGTTGCAGGTGAAGCTAAAGTTCCTTTTTTCTCACTTTCTGGTTCAGATTTTGTCGAAATGTTTGTAGGAGTTGGCGCATCCCGAGTTCGTGATTTATTTAAACAAGCGAAAGAAAAATCTCCTTCTATCATTTTTATTGATGAGATTGATGCCATAGGTCGAGCAAGAGGTAAAAGTAATTTTGGAGGATCTAACGATGAACGAGAAAATACCCTTAACCAATTATTAACCGAAATGGACGGTTTTGGCACCAACACAAACGTAATTGTTGTTGCAGCCACCAACCGAGCAGATGTATTGGACAAGGCACTAATGCGCGCAGGTCGCTTTGACAGACAAATTTATGTGGATCTTCCAGATGTACGTGAACGTAAAGAGATATTTGAAGTCCACCTTCGCCCACTAAAAATAGACGATACTTTAAACACCGATTTTCTTGCAAAGCAAACCCCAGGATTCTCAGGTGCCGATATAGCAAATGTTTGTAATGAAGCTGCATTGATTGCTGCCCGAAAAGAAAATAAAGCTGTAGGCAAACAAGATTTCTTAGATGCGGTAGACCGTATTGTAGGTGGATTGGAAAAGAAAAATAAAATCATTACCCCGGACGAGAAAAAAGCAATCGCTTTTCACGAAGCTGGTCACGCAACCGTAAGCTGGATGCTAGAACATGCAGCTCCTCTTGTTAAGGTTACTATTGTACCTAGAGGCCAATCCTTAGGTGCAGCTTGGTATTTACCAGAAGAACGCCTCATTGTCCGCCCAGAACAAATGCTGGACGAAATGTGTGCCGCACTTGGTGGTAGAGCTGCAGAAAAGGTTATATTCAATAAAATTAGCACAGGTGCTTTAAGTGATTTGGAAAAAATCACAAAACAAGCTCGAGCTATGGTTACCATTTACGGCCTTAATGAAAAAATAGGAAACCTTACTTATTATGATTCCAGCGGTCAAAATGAGTATAATTTTAGTAAACCATACAGCGAAAAGACAGCTGAGTTAATCGACAAAGAAATTTCAAATCTAATTGAAGCACAGTACCAAAGAGCGTTAGAGCTATTAGAAAAAAATAAAGATAAACTTACTGAACTTGCTGAAGAGTTGTTAGAGAAAGAAGTAATCTTTAAAGAAAGTTTAGAACGCATTTTTGGAGAGCGTCCCTTTAAAAAGGATCAAGAAAACAAAAAGCTTGAGAATAAAGAAGGAAACGACGAAGACAAAGGAAATCAAGAAAGTGAAGAAGAAAAGGTGGCTACAAATTAAGCCACCTATCTTTTTTATTATAAAGTTTGGTTTTTAGTATCTATTCTTCCCCTTAGATTTTATATATTTGAAGTTAAACGTATTACGAACTCCTCAATAAACAATGAATGAGTCTGTTTAAAAGACTTTTAAACCCTAAGAAACACAAGTCAGATGAAAAAGCTAAACAATCTGACACGAGCAAATATTACCCTGAAGAAAAACTTCCTATAGATGAAAAGTTTACTTATAACTTTAATAAAAACGGCGGTAAATTTTTGTATTGTGAATCTATGGACGAAGTTCTCGAAACGTTTGACAATATTTTAATTGAAAATGATTGGTACGAACAAGATGTTTTCTGCGTTGATAAAAACTTATCGTCCCGTTTTGACGGGTTTAACCTAAACTTTACCAAAAAAGGCGATACCACATTCTTTTTAACCACCTGCGAATCTTTAGTGGCAAAAAACGGCTCTATCTTACTTTCTTCAAACCAAATAAAAGAAAAAAAGCTTAGTGAGCTACCCTTTAATTTTGTGGTTTTTGCAACTACAAGCCAGTTGGTCGACACTATAAGTGAAGGGCTTCGTATCATTAAAACGCGAAACCCAAACCAAATCCCTACGAATATCACTACTATTCAGGACTTTGAAACTGACAAAGAAAAGGACTTTATGAGTTACGGAAGTAGCACAAAAAACCTATATTTGTTGCTACTGGAAGACCTATAATATGAAGGAACTCATTGTGCGAACCCTATCGGGTGTGCTTTACATTTCGATAGTCATTATTTCTATGTTTACCTCGCACGAATGGTTTATGGGTCTTTTCTTTATACTTTCCGTTATTACATTAAGTGAATTTTTAAAACTGGTACATTTAAAAAGTTATCTTGCTTATGCCCTATTAGCTGGAGCCCTATATTTTTTCAGTTATTCGATATTCGATAATAATGCCGTTACTTTATTACTAATCCTCTGTTGTTTTGTAAACCTATTTCTTTTAAAGGATGTACTCTGGGTAAGTAAAATACCAATGTTTGAAAAGAAAAAGTATGTCGCTATTATATTATATTTAATTAGCGGGTTTGTCTTTTTAACACTTATCCCAGTTTACAAAGGAAACTTTACCCCTGAAATTATCGGTGGTGTATTCTTCTTAATTTGGTTCAACGATTCATTTGCATATTTAGTTGGTAAAAACTTCGGAAAAAGAAAACTCTTGGAGCGTATTTCACCTAAAAAAACTATTGAAGGATTTATAGGTGGTTTGGCAGGTGCTATTTTAGCAAGTTTTCTTATATTTAAGTGTTTAGAGGTCTATAACCCTGAATTGACAATTCAATTTAACCTTATTGTTTGGATCATAATGGCTGTTATAGCTTCCGTTTTTGGAACTATTGGCGATTTAATTCAGTCGAAATTTAAAAGACAAGCAGGTGTAAAAGACAGTGGTATATTAATGCCCGGTCACGGCGGATTGTACGACAGACTTGACAGTATTATTTTTGCCAGTCCATTTATTTACGCATTTTTACAAATAGTTTATTATGTTTCATAAAGAAGGACATAAAATCATTTTAGCAGCACTTGCAGTGTGCATTGTGTTGAGCCTCGTAGCCGATTATTTTGTTGAAAATTCCTTTATAAAAGGAGGAATTGTTATTTCACTAATAATTTTATTGGTGTTGATTCTGCAATTTTTCAGAAACCCGAAACGAGCTTTCAAAACAGATGACAAGCACGTTTTATCACCAGTAGATGGTAAAGTAGTTGTTATTGAAGAAGTTTTTGAGAAAGAATATTACAACGAAAAAAGAATACAAGTTTCGGTGTTTATGTCGCCTGTAAATGTTCACGTTACGCGATATCCTGTTGGTGGCAAAGTGGTTTATAGCAAGTATCATCCCGGTAAATTTTTAGTGGCGTGGCACCCAAAATCTTCCGAGGAAAACGAACGTACTACAGTTGTGGTAAAATCTAAAGAGTTTGGAGATGTATTGCACCGCCAAATAGCCGGTGCCATGGCAAAACGCATTGTTAATTATGCCGAAGAAGGACAAACGGTAAACCAAACAGACGACAGTGGTTTTATAAAGTTTGGCTCCAGAGTAGATGTTTTTTTACCTTTAGATGCAAAAATTAACGTATCCTTAAACCAAAAAGTAAAAGGAGGAATTACCCTATTGGCATCAAAATGAACGATAAAGAATTAGATACTGCGTTTCAAAAAGCGGTTGATAGTATCAATGAGCATACAGAGCCGTTTCCAGCAGATGTTCTGTTGCGTTTATATGCATATTACAAAAGAGCCACGAGCGATGATGATTCTACACGTCGTAGCAGCAAACCGCTCATATCAGCTTTTAAAACAAATGCCCTGTTTCAGACTAGGGGAATGACTACTCGCGAAGCCAAGTTAAAATATATAGAAGCGGTAAACACCTATTTTCTCTATCGAAAATAGAAAAAGCCCCAATTATTTAAATTGAGGCTTTTCACTATAATCCTATATTTTTAAATTTATTCTTGCTGCGCTTTATTGAACTTAATTTCATACTCATCGATAGCTTCTGCAATCTTATCAACATTAGCCGAAGCCTTTTCGTGCGCAGCTTCCATTGCTTTTTCCAAATCTTTGTCAGGGTTCTGAAAAAGATCGGTTATTACGTGGTTAATTTTATCAATAATGCTTTCTTGGCTGTTTTTAATGTCTTCCAACTTATTCAACATACCTTGCATTTGGTCGTACTTAGCTTGATCCATAATTTTGATTTTTACTCAAATTACAGTCAAACGATTGATTTTAAAAGGAAATTAACGCCTTATTTATAGGAAATTAAGAAAATTTAACGGCTTTAACCTATTTTAAAGTAGCCAAACTGGTTCTTAAAGTTTCAATTTTAGCCAACGCATCTGCTTCTTTTTGTTTTTCCATAGCCACTACTTTTTCCGGCGCATTATTTACAAAACGTTCGTTTTTTAGTTTGCCTTGTACACTTTTTAAAAAGCCTTCGGTGTATTTTAATTCTTCGCTTAGCTTAGCTATTTCATCTTCAACATCGATTGCTCCTTCAATAGGCACAAAGTATTCGTTACTTTTAATTCTGAATGTTAAAGCGCCATCAATTTTTTCTGAAATATAATTTAACTCAGAAAGGTTCCCTAACTTCGTTATTACTGAATCGAACGTAGCGTCTACCTTTTCATTATTGATTACAGACACCGAAATGGCATCCTTAAATGAAATGTTCTTTTCTTTTCTAATCGTTCGAATTCCTGAAATCACTTCCGAAGCAAACTCGAATTCTTTAATTATTTTTTCGTCATACTCGGTTTCGGTTGGCCATTCGGCAACAATTAATGCTTCTTCTTTAGAACGAGGTGTAATGTTTTGCCAAATTTCTTCAGAAATAAAAGGCACAAATGGATGTAATATTTTAAGGTTATCTTCTAAAACAGCGATTACCTTTTTATACGTATTAGCCGAAATTGGCTGTTCATACCCCGGCTTCACCATCTCTAACAACCACGAACAGAAATCGTCCCAAACCAACTTATAAGTAGCCATTAGCGCATCGCTAATTCGATATTTGCTGTAATGATCTTCAATTTCGGTGATGGTTTTTGCAAATTTGTTTTTATACCAATTAATGGCAATAACATCGGTTTCAGTTTCTTCTTTTTCTTCGGAAATTTCCCAACCATCAATTAGTCGGTACGCATTCCATATTTTATTTACAAAACCACTACCCTGCTTACATAAATCTTCTTCGAACATCAAATCGTTTCCGGCAGGTGAACTCAATAACATCCCCACACGAACGCCATCGGCTCCATATTTATTCATTAATTCGATAGGGTCTGGTGAGTTTCCTAACGATTTACTCATCTTGCGACGTTGTTTATCGCGTACAATTCCTGTTAAATAAACACTGCTAAATGGTTTCTCATCACGGTATTCGTATCCTGCGATAATCATGCGCGCCACCCAGAAGAATAATATTTCGGGTGCGGTCACTAGGTCTTTCGTAGGGTAATAATAATTTATCTCCTCATTATCAGGCTCTAAAATTCCGTTAAAAACACTAATGGGCCATAACCAAGAAGAAAACCAGGTGTCTAACGCATCGGCATCTTGTATTAAATCGGTTGCTTTTAAAGCTGCATTGCCTGATTTTTCTTTTGCTAATTGTAGTGCTTCTTCAGCTGTTTCGGCCACTACAAAGTCATCTTTTTCACTTCCGTAGTAATACGCAGGGATTTGATGTCCCCACCAAAGTTGACGTGAAATATTCCAATCACGAACATTTTCCATCCAATGGCGGTACGTATTGATAAACTTTTCAGGAACTAACTTAATGTCTTTTTCAAGTACAGAATCTAAAGCAGGTTGTGCTAATTCTTTCATTTTTAAGAACCATTGATCACTAAGCCTCGGCTCGATAACAGCCCCTGTGCGTTCACTCGTTCCAATTTTATTGGTATGTTGCTCAATTTTATCAAGAACACCTAATTCTTTTAATTCGGCTACAATCTCTTTTCTAACCACAAAACGGTCTTTTCCTTGAAAGTGCAAGCCGTATTCGTTTAACGTAGCATCGTCATTTAAAATGTCGATAACTTCCAAGTTGTGCTTATCGCCCAATATTTTATCGTTCTCATCGTGGGCAGGCGTTACTTTTAAACAACCCGTACCAAACTCAAGATCTACATATTCATCTTCAATAATAGGAATAACCCGATTACAGATAGGTACAATTGCTTTCTTTCCTTTTAGGTGTGTAAAACGCTCATCGTTTGGGTTTATACAGATTGCGGTATCACCTAATATAGTTTCAGGACGTGTAGTTGCAATGGTTAGCGATTCGTCGCTTCCTTCAATTTTATAGTTTAGGTAGTATAAATTACCTTGTTTTTCAATGTGAACCACCTCTTCATCGGACAATGTAGTTTTGGCCTGCGGATCCCAATTCACCATTCGGTATCCTCGGTATATATGCCCTTTTTTATATAAATCGACGAAAACCTTTATTACCGATGCTGACATATCGTCATCCATTGTAAATTTTGTACGTTCCCAATCGCAGGAAGCTCCAAGTTTCTTCAATTGATCTAGAATAATACCTCCATGTTTATGGGTCCACTCCCAGGCGTGCTCTAAGAAATCTTCTCGTGTCAGGCTGTTTTTATCAATCCCTTCACTTTTTAATTTAGCCACTACTTTGGCCTCGGTGGCAATCGATGCATGGTCTGTACCCGGCACCCAGCAAGCATTGTAGCCTTTTAAACGAGCTCTACGTATTAATACATCTTGGATAGTATTATTAAGCATATGCCCCATATGTAATACTCCCGTTACGTTTGGTGGAGGTATTACAATAGCATAAGGTTCTTTTTCATTTACTTCAGAATGAAAATATCCATTTTCCATCCAATGGCTATACCATTTGTTTTCAACGTCTTGAGCACTATATTTTGCTGCTACTGCCATAATTTGGTCTAATTTTTGAACTATAGCCTACAAAAGTAGCTATATCTGCAAGATTATAAAAGTGAATAACTTATTTTGCAGATTGTACCAAAGATATGTACATTAGCATACTCTAAAATTTTAGAAATCATGAAAAAATTAGCATTAATTGCATTTGTAGCACTTTTTGGATTTGCCGCAAACGCCCAAGCAAAATTTGAATTTAAATCTGAAACAATAGATTACGGCGAAATCGCAAAAGGTAGTGATGGTGTTCGTGTATTTGAATTTACCAACGTTGGAGACGAACCATTAGTAGTTACTGATGTTAAATCTAGTTGCGGTTGTACCGTCCCTAAAAAACCAGAAGGTGCCGTTGCTCCAGGAGCATCTAGTACTATTCAGGTTAAATATGATACAAATCGTGTGGGACCCATTAGAAAAACCGTTACGGTTTATTCGAATGCAGACGAACCTGTTAAAGCCCTGAAAATTAAAGGTACTGTCTTATCTGACGACAAAAGTGTTCTAGAAAAGACTAAATAAATAACAGTATATATATTTTTAAAACCCTGCGAATATCGTAGGGTTTTTTAATTTTAAAAGTGGTATGAAAAGACCGAATTTCAACATTAAAAATAGTGATAAGCAATTTTTTATAGCATGTAACGAATGTGTATCTTTGCAACCATTATTTAGTTCTCATTTACACACAAATGGATTTAGAAAAACAGCTAAAAGATATTGAAGCAATGGGTGATGACCACGTAGGGAGTTCTACAGATACCCCATTACGCCCCGATGCTTTCGAACTTAGTGATATTGAAAAAATTGAGCGAATTAAAAAAGATGTTCATAGCATTATGGAAACGCTTGGGCTCGATTTAACAGACGATAGCCTAAAAGGAACACCTAATCGGGTCGCCAAAATGTTTGTTCAAGAAATCTTTGGAGGGTTACATCCCGATAGGAAACCAAAGGCCTCAACCTTTGATAATAAGTATAAGTATGGAGAAATGTTGGTTGAAAAAAACATCACCCTCTACTCTACTTGTGAGCACCATTTACTCCCTATTGTTGGAAAAGCGCATATCGCTTACATTTCAAACGGAACCGTTGTAGGACTTTCAAAAATGAACCGTATTGTCGATTATTTTGCTAAACGACCACAAGTTCAGGAACGTCTTACCATGCAGGTAGTCAAAGAATTGCAAAAAGTACTGAATACAGAGGATGTAGCTTGTGTAATCGATGCGAAGCATTTATGTGTAAACTCTAGAGGAATACGCGATATAGACAGCAGCACTGTTACTAGTGAATTTGGCGGAAAGTTTAAAAATGCTGAAACACGAAGAGACTTTTTAGATTACATCAATCTGGATACTGAATTTTAATATTTAAGTTGAAACTTTACTCAATTAGATGAAACGTTACGAAGAACAAGAACTTACCATTTACAATTCCATTTCTAAACAGAAAGAGAAATTTACACCTATAAACGAAGGCGCTATCGGTATGTACGTATGTGGGCCAACAGTTTATAGTAATGTACATTTAGGGAATTGCCGTACGTTTTTATCGTTCGATCTTGTTTTTCGTTATTTAAAACATCTTGGATATAAAGTTCGCTATGTCCGTAACATCACCGATGCAGGACATCTTGAAAACGACGGTGAAAGTGGGGACGATCCTATTTTGAAGAAAGCCCGTATCGAGCAAATAGAACCGATGGAAGTGGTCCAGAAATATACGGTTGATTTCCATACTATTATGGAAACCTTCAATGCACACCCACCAAGTATTGAACCTACGGCAACAGGACATATTATTGAGCAAATACAAATTGTAGAAAACATCATTGAACAAGGCTATGCATATGAAAAAAACGGCTCTGTTTATTTCGATGTGATGAAATACAACGAAGATCATCATTACGGTATTCTAAGTGGCCGGAATTTAGAGGATATGATCGCTAACACTCGTGAATTGACAGCCCAAAGTGATAAGAAAAATCCACAGGATTTTGCACTATGGAAAAAAGCCGAACCACAGCATATTATGCGCTGGCCATCACCGTGGAGTGACGGTTTCCCGGGTTGGCATTTAGAATGTACCGTAATGAGCACAAAATATTTAGGCAATCAATTTGATATTCATGGTGGCGGAATGGATTTGAAGTTCCCTCATCACGAATGTGAAATTGCACAAGCCGAAGCTGCTAATGATCAAAATCCAGTAAATTACTGGATGCACGCCAATATGCTTACGCTAAACGGAAAAAAAATGTCTAAATCTACCGGAAACTTTATTCTTCCAAGAGATATGTTTACGGGTAACAATGATATTTTCAACAAGCCGTTTGAGCCAACTGTGGTTAAGTTTTTCATGTACCAAGCGCAGTATCGTAGCATTTTAGACTTTTCAAAAGAAGCGTTAGAAGCTTCCGAAAAAGGTTTTAACCGTTTAATGGATGCTTATCGCTCAATTGGTGGCGTAAAAACTTCAGAAAGTAGTAGTATAGACGTAACCCGATGGCGTCAATCTTGTTATGATGCCATGAATGACGACTTTAACAGTCCTATTCTTATCGCACAATTATTTGAAGCGGCTAAGTTTATAAATGCGTTATTAGACAAAAACGAAACTATTACTGAAAAAGACTTGCAAATAGTGCAACAAACTATGCAAGATTTTATTTTCGATGTATTAGGATTGGTCGATATAGCAGAAAGCGTTTCTCAAGATGGTAACAAATTAAATGAAACCATTCAGCTGCTTATCGAACTTAGAGATCAAGCGCGTGCCAATAAGGATTTTGCAACGAGCGACCGAATTCGGGACGAATTGCAAAAAGCAGGAATACAACTTAAAGACGGAAAAGAAGGCACTACCTTTTCACTTAATTAAACATAATTTCTTACTGATTTTGTAAAAGTCAAGTTTCTTTTTCTAGAAACAAAACTTACTATTCTAAAAATGACTTATTAAAATTTGTCCTAGGAGTATTTTATACCAGTACTAAAGCTATTTTAAAAGCGCATTCTATATTTTTGATGTGCTTAAATTAATTTTAGAATCATTATCAGTTACGCCATAGCTAAAAATAAAATGAAACAAGTACTTAACAGACTTATAAATCACGAACAATTAACCAAAGAAGAAGCCCGAAATGTTTTGGTTGCAATTAGCGAAGGAAATTTTAACCAAAGCCAAATAGCTTCTTTTTTAACCGTATTTATGATGCGTAGTGTTACGCTCGAAGAGCTGGAAGGATTTCGCGATGCGTTATTAGATTTATGCCTTGCAGTAAATTTAGACGAATATAACACCATCGACCTTTGCGGGACTGGAGGCGATAGCAAAGACACCTTTAATATTTCCACACTTTCCTCCTTTGTTACTGCAGGAGCTGGGATTCTAGTTACTAAACATGGTAATTATGGCGTTTCGTCTATTAGCGGAAGTAGTAATGTAATGGAGCAGTTGGGTATAAAATTTAGTAGCGATACTGACTTTTTAAAGCGAAGCCTAGAAGAAGCAGGCATCTGTATCTTACACGCTCCACTTTTTCACCCAGCCATGAAAAATGTGGCACCTATTCGAAGGGATTTAGCTGTAAAAACATTCTTCAATATGTTAGGTCCTATGGTAAACCCTGCTTTTCCGAAAAACCAATTGGTAGGCGTTTTTAATCTGGAATTAGCTCGTTTATATGGTTATTTATACCAAAACAGCACTAAAAACTATGCGATATTACACGCTATGGATGGTTATGATGAAATTTCATTAACGGGATCCGTAAAGGTAATTTCGAATACTTCGGAAAAAATTATGCAGCCTACAGACTTTGGTTTTAACACCATAAAACAATCAGATATTTATGGTGGTGACACAATAGAATCATCAGCAAATATCTTTAAAACCATTATTTCCGGAAACGGAACCCAAGAACAAAACAATGTGATTTGCGCCAATGCCGGGATGGCTATTTCGGTAGCCAACCAATGTAGTATTGAAACGGGTATTGAAAAAGCAAAAGATTCATTACAATCTGGAAAAGCCTTGCAGGTATTACAAAAACTTCAAAAATTAAGCGCCTAACATGACTATTTTAGACAAAATTATTCAGAATAAAATAAAGGAAGTCGATGCTAAAAAAGCGCTTTTTCCGCTATCCGTTTTAGAAAAATCTAAAGCGTTTACGCGTACACCTAATTCTTTGGCTGCTGTTTTGCGAAATTCAACAACTGGAATTATTGCTGAACACAAAAGACGTTCACCCAGTAAATCGGTTATTAACGATCAAGTAAATTTGCCCGATGTTGTTACTGGCTACAGCAAAGCGGGTGTTTGCGGTATTTCAGTTTTAACGGACACCAAATATTTTGGTGGATCCTTAGAAGATTTGGTATTGGCCAGAAATTGTGTGGATACTCCGCTGTTACGCAAGGAATTTATTATTGACACCTATCAAATTTTTGAAGCGAAAGCCTATGGAGCCGATGCCATTCTCTTAATCGCCGCTTCTTTGAGTGATAATCAATTAAAAGAATTTTCAAAAACCGCTAAGCAATTAGGGTTAGATGTTTTATTAGAAGTGCATAACGAAAAAGAGCTTCAACGATCTTTGCTATCCACGGTCGATATGCTAGGTGTAAACAATAGAAACCTAAAGACCTTTGACGTTTCTATTGACATTAGCAAAGAGCTTTCAGAAAAAATTCCGAATGACTTTGTGAAAATTTCAGAAAGCGGCATTAGTAATCCTGAAACTATTAAAACACTACGCAACTACGATTATAAAGGGTTTTTAATAGGAGAAACCTTTATGAAAACCGATAATCCCGGAGAAAGTGCCAAACAATTTATAGACCAGCTACAATGAAAAACATTCAGTTAAAAGTCTGTGGGATGAAACACAACCCAATGGAGGTAGCTGCACTGCAACCTGATTATGTGGGTTTTATCTTTTACGAGGGTTCTCCACGCAATTTTGAAGACTCTTTGCCTACACTTCCTCCTGAAGTAAAAAAAGTGGGGGTTTTTGTGAATGCTCCTATTTCAGAAATAATAAACAAAGTAAAGAAATTTCAGTTAGATGTTATTCAATTACATGGCGACGAAACTGCTTCATTTTGTAAAGAATTGAATGCTTCAGAACAGATAAATAGCAAAATATGGAAAGTATTCGGCATAAAAGACACTTTTGATTTTTCAGTATTAAAAGAATTTGAGCCCCATGTTTCTTCCTTTCTTTTTGACACAAAAGGAAAAGAAAAAGGCGGGAATGGCTATACGTTTAACTGGAATATTTTAAAAAATTATCCTTCATCAACACCTTTTGTACTTAGTGGCGGAATTGGTTTAAATGAAATAGAGCAACTTTCAGAAATACTAAAAACCGATCTTCCCGTATTTGCTATTGATGTGAATAGTAAATTTGAAGACAAACCTGGACTAAAAGACACGAAACAATTACAACAGTTTATAAATAAACTGAACACAATACAATCAAGCTTATGAGTTATCACGTAAATGAAAATGGCTACTATGGTGAGTTTGGCGGGGCATATATACCGGAAATGCTCTATCCAAATGTAGAAGAATTACGCCAACAATATCTTGCCGTGATGCAGGAAGACAGTTTTAAACAAGAATTTAAGCAACTTCTTAAAGAATATGTTGGCCGCCCTACTCCATTGTATTATGCCATACGGTTTTCTAAGAAATACAATACTAACATCTATTTAAAAAGGGAAGACCTTTGCCATACCGGAGCACATAAGGTAAACAATACCATCGGGCAGATTTTGATGGCAAAGAGATTAGGGAAAAACCGTATAATTGCTGAAACAGGAGCTGGGCAACACGGTGTTGCTACTGCTACTGTATGTGCATTAATGGGCATTGAATGTGTTGTTTATATGGGAGCCGTCGATATTGAACGGCAAGCCCCTAACGTAGCTCGTATGAAAATGCTCGGCGCTACTGTAATTCCTGCAACGAGCGGCAGTAAAACACTAAAAGATGCTACCAACGAAGCGATTCGGGATTGGATTAACAACCCAACCGACACACATTATATTATTGGTAGCGTAGTAGGTCCACACCCGTATCCTGATATGGTGGCCCGCTTCCAAAGTGTGATTTCAGAAGAAATAAAAACCCAACTATTAGAAAAAGAAGGAAAAGAGAATCCAGATTATGTTGTCGCATGTGTAGGCGGAGGAAGTAATGCCGCCGGAGCTTATTATCATTATCTCGACAACCCAAATGTGGGTATAATTGCTGTGGAAGCTGCCGGAAAAGGCATAAAAAGCGGAGAAAGTGCAGCTACTTCAGTTTTAGGAAAACCAGGGATTATCCACGGAAGTAAAACTCTATTAATGCAAACCACCGATGGACAGATAACAGAGCCTTATTCCATTTCGGCAGGATTGGATTATCCAGGCGTAGGCCCAATGCACGCTCATTTATTCACTAGTGGACGCGGAGAATTTATTTCCATTACGGATGCCGAAGCTATGGAAGCTGGTTTGGAACTAAGTAAACTGGAAGGAATTATCCCAGCTATTGAAACCAGTCACGCGCTTGCTATTTTTAAAAACAGGCAATTTAAAAAAGACGATATTATCGTTATTAATTTAAGCGGTCGCGGTGACAAAGATTTAAATACATACATCGATTATTTCAACTTAAAATGAAACGAATACAAGAAGCATTACAGCAAAATAAAAAGCTACTATCCATTTATTTTACAGCTGGGTACCCAAATTTGGATGATACCATTCCGGTTTTGAAATCGCTGGAAAAAAACGGCGTTGATATGGTTGAAATAGGTTTACCGTTTAGCGATCCTTTAGCAGACGGCCCTACCATACAAGCAAGCTCTACACAAGCATTGAAAAACGGAATGACTACCGAAGTATTATTCAAGCAACTAGAAGGTGTTCGTGAACACATTTCCATTCCATTAATTATTATGGGATACTTTAATCCGGTTTTACAATATGGCGTGGAAACTTTTTGTAAAAAATGTTCTGAAATAGGAATTGACGGCCTTATTTTACCAGATTTACCCTTAGCTGAATATAATTTGCACTACCGGGAACTTTTTGAAAAATATAATCTTGCCAATATATTTTTGATAACCCCACAAACTTCCAAAGAACGAATCAGAGAAATTGATGAAGCTTCAAATGGATTTATTTATATGGTGAGTAGTGCCAGTACAACGGGAAAAACCTCTGGTTTTGCTGAAGAACAAATTTCATATTTTAATAGAATTAATGCCTTACAACTGAAAAATCCACAAATAGTAGGTTTTGGTATTAATAATGCTGAAACATTTACAAAAGCTACAAAAAAAGCCAAAGGAGCTATTATAGGCAGTGCTTTTATTAAAACACTCACAAATGACGGCTTAGCTGGTATCCCGAATTTTATAAAGCGTTTACGCTAATTTTAACCATACTTTAGTAGGTCATTAATATAAATTATGAATCATAATTTATAGCTTACAATTAAATTTAAAATTATAACATTATGGCTAAGAAGTTTGAACGTAAAGAAAAACAAAAGAACCCTACCAATCCTACTGGTAAACCAAACCAAGAAACAAATGAGGTAGATATTGATGAGAAAACCATTAAAGATCAACAAAACAAAAAATAATGGGTAAAGGAGACAAAAAAACCAAAAGAGGTAAAATTGCTATTGGGAGTTATGGAAAACTTCGTCCTAAACGTGGGAAATTTATAATAAAACCTAAAACTGTAAAAGGAACTAAAAATAAATAGTAACTCACCATCCTTTTAATATTATATAAAATAAAAACCCCTTCACGAAAATGTGAAGGGGTTTTCTTTGGTTGG
>CEPR01006503.1_pt1 | contig 123087 bp, 117 predicted proteins | sample 530431 | NCBI WGS metagenome assembly CEPR01 (sample SAMEA2620078, study PRJEB7988) | marine metagenome | isolation source: saline water (ENVO:00002010), including
ATTTGAAGAACTGGACTAGTGCTTTTCATAGGATACGTTGTTACCTGTAGTGCTTTTACGCAATCTTGTCGAAATCAAAATTGTATGTGTAAAGTTCAATATTATCTTTTTCTTCCACAAGTTTTATTAATTCCGCTTTTGGTTTATGTAAGCAGATAATTCCTTTAATGTTTCTATTTAACTCTTTCGTTAGTCCAAAAATATATTTTTCAGTCTGTTCAACAACTTCAATTCCAGCCTCATTCCGTTTTAATTCTACAACATACAATTGGTCAGTTTTTTTGTCGATAAGTAATAAATCTAAAAATCCGTTTACGCTTGAAATATAATATTGTCGTCCATAAATATTCTCATCTTGATAAACTTCCAAATTTTTATTAAAAACTTGAAAACCATATTTAATTTGCTCTAAAATCATATCCTCAAGAGCTTTCTCTTTTGAGATTAGTTTTGTTGTCTCAAATTCTCCAATATCAAAAGCTTTTTTAGGTTTGAAAAGTTGCTTTATTATATCGTCCACAAATTCAATATCTTCTATTTTTTGAGAAAATTCTTCTTTTTGCTTTTTGTAATAATAATCATTTGGAACTTTTCTAATTACAAAATCTAAAATGTCAATTGCTTTATTGAATTGTTGAGTTTTTTCTAAAGCAAGTAAATAATTGTTTACAAATATTGTAAATAAATCTACCTTTTCGGTTTCAGTATTTTCTTCGTAATTTATGGCAAAGTTATCTTCTAAATTTATTAAACCAAGACTTAAATCATAGGTTTTAATTGCATTTTCATAATCTTGTAATCGATTATAGCAAAATGCAATATCATTTAAAACATTCCACTTTGGAAATATTATTGAGTCCATTTCTCCAAGAGATATAGTTTCTCCTAAATCGTTTTCTGTTTTATTTTTCTCAATTTCCGAAATTCCATTTAAAAATCGAAGGTTACTTTTAATTGCGTTTTCATAATTTTCGTTTTCTTGATAACAAATACCAATAAAATAATCGGCTACATAATTATCAATTCTATTAAAATAAAATAGTGCTAAATCTGAACTTTCATCGGAAAGTTTGATAAATCCGTTTATAAAATCGTTTGCATCTGTTCCTTCTGAAATTGATAACGATTTCTCAAATAGGTTTTCTTTTACTTCACTACTAAAAAACGAGAATAATGGCTCGTAAGAAAGAAAATACATTGTAGGAAATTCGTTTAGGTCTTCCACAAATATGTTAGCGATAAATTCAATAAATTCTGAAGGAAGATTGGCAAATGCTTTTCTTGTTATAGAATTCTCCTTGTAAAGTTCCTCGACAACCAATTCATTTTCATAACTATCTTTTAGTTTTTTTAGGCCTTTTTCGGTTGGATTTTTTTTGTAGTTGGAAAGAAGATTTATAAATGTTTTACTCATATTTTAATGGTTGCAGGATTTTTTTGCATTACAGGTAACTTGTTTATATAAACGCTTTTTCCATTTTTAGTTTGCCCATTTGGCATGCTATGAACGGTTTTGGCGCTTTTAATACGTTCATATTTTCAACTAAAAAAAGGAAGGGTTTATTCATGTTTTTCAATATAATTATATTTATTAAAACTCATCTAAAGGGTTTTTAATTTTTTTCAGACTATTATCAGTTACATGGGTGTAGATCATCGTTGTCTTAGGGCTGTTATGTCCCAATAATTCTTGTATATATCTAATGTCTGTGCCATTTTCCAATAAATGCGTAGCAAAACTATGCCGTAACGTATGTAACGTTATTCCCTGTTTGAAAATACCTGCTCGTTTAACTGCTTGTGCCAATACTTCTCTCGCGGTGGTATTGCTGTAAGAATCATGGTCACGGCCTTCAAACAAATATTTTTGGGCTTGTATTGTTTGTAATAGGTACGTAACATATCTAAAATTTTAACCGAAAGAAGTGTGTAACGGTCTTTCTTACCCTTGGCACTTCTAACAAAGAGCAACCCTCGTTTACTGTCTACATCTGTTACGCGCATAGAAAGTGCTTCGCCAATACGTAAGCCGCCACTATATAGTAAGGCTAACAAGGTTTTGTGCTTTATGTTATGTGTAGCGTCCAATATACTTTTCACCTCTTCTTTTGTTAGTACTATAGGTAGTTTTTTAGGCTTTTGAGGCCTGTCAAGCGATTCTAATTGAAAGTCAATATCACAGAATTCAGCATACTTTTTTATGCCATTTATGCATTGGTTTTGGTAGGAAACAGAATAATTTCTTGCAATAAGGTAATCATGATTAAAACGCTGAACCCATAATGCATTTATCTCCTCTGTTTTCTTTAATTGCAGGTAGCGCAAAAACAAGGCTGTTACGCCTTTATAGGTACATATTGTGTTTTCTGAAAGACGTTTTTCAAGCATCCAACGCTCAAATTGATTTAACTTTTTATCTAAATGTACTGCTAAGGTTGGCAGTTTCACCTGTTTTTTAACCTGCTTGGCTTTAGGTTTTTGTTTTTTCTGTAATTCTGAATAATCCACATAACAATTCAAACTCCTTAATTCAGAAAATAAAACGTGTAACGCTTTGTGCTTTTGCACTACATAATAGTGCTTGTGATGATCATTCCATTTGAAACAGGTTAGCTCGTTTACAATAGTTTTTTGGGCAAGTTTGGAGTTAAAATGAATAATATAACAAGCCTGACCATTGTATATAGTCTCTGTTAATTTAATATGAAAAGTTGTATTTCTCATAAATAAGAAATATCCTAATCGTGATAAAAGGTTGCATGCAAAACTAAAGGGGAGTGGTACGTTCAAATATAATTAAAAAACTTGAACTACACTGCAAGGTTTGACGTATCGAAAAAAAGAAGAGGTCTTTATGATTTTTTAAAATGGTTTGTAATTTAAAATTGGAATTGTGCTATAATAAAAGCGAGCTATACCAGCTCGCTTTATCTTGTTTTACTATGGGTACTTTTATAATGCTTCGGTACCGGCTTTAGCAACTGTATGATCATTATCAACGGTGCTACCGCTTACGCCAATGGCCCCGACTATGGTTCCATCGCTATTGGTAACCGGTATTCCGCCAGGGAATGAAATTAATCCACCGTTTGAGTGCTCTATATTATATAGAGGCTCCCCAGGCTGTGCGAGCTTACCTATTTCGCCACTGTTCATATCGAAAAAGCGGGCGGTTTTGGCTTTTTTAAGGGCAATATCTGAGCTTCCTAACCAAGCGCCGTCCATACGTACAAAAGCCACTTGGTTAGCACCGGCATCAACCACGCTAATGTTCATTTTTGTATCTATTTCTTTTGCTTTAGCCTTCGCCGCTGCAATCATCTTTTCTGCTTGTTCTAAATTAATTGTATTCATAAAATTTCGTTTTTAAGTTAGTAATCGTTTAATTATTTTAAAGTTGTAAGCCAAATATAAGGTGGCTGAGTGCGTTGCCGAAAGGCAAAGTGTATCGAAGCCTAACTCAACTGCATCACTGCCTTAGTATTTACAAACTCTTTTAAGCCAAAACCACCATGTTCACGTCCGTATCCGGAGTTCTTCACGCCGCCAAAAGGCATGTTGGGCTGTGCCAGTCCAAATGAGTTGATAAATACCATGCCGGTATCAAAATGCTTCTTAGCGAGGTCAAAGGCTTTATCGGTATCTTCTGAAAAAATACCACCACCTAAACCAAAACGACTGTCATTGGCAATGCGCATCGCATCTTCAGCATCTTTGGCGTGTATTAGTGAAGCTACGGGGCCAAATAATTCATCATCATAAGCAGGTTGTCCAGGTTCTACATTTTCTAAAATGGTTGCTGGATAATAGTATCCTTTTCCTTCGGGTATTTCGCCGCCACATAATACTTTGGCGCCTTTTTTCACACTCTCGGTAACTTGTTCGTGTAAATCGTTCCGTAAATCCTCACGTGCCATAGGGCCTATTTTAGAGTTTTCATCTGTTGGGTCGCCGTGATTTACGCCTTTCATTCGTTTTACAAAAGCTTCTTTAAACTCCTCATAAACTTTATCTACTACAATAAAGCGCTTGGCGGCCACACAGGTTTCACCATTATTATACACACGACCATTTACGCAGTGTTTTACGGCCTTGTCTATATTGGCATCATCCAATACAATGTAGGCATCGTTACTACCTAATTCCAATACGGTTTTCTTCAATTTAGCACCTGCTTTTTTCCCGATTATTTTACCTGCTTCCGGACTTCCCGTGAGGGTGACACCACGTACCAAATCGTTATCTATAATAGCATCTGATTGGTCATGGTTTATCAACAAAACCGTAAATAAATGTTTGGGCAGTCCTGCATCTGTATAGATTTTTTCCAATAACTTGGCACATCCAGTTACGCTTTCGGCGTGTTTTAGTAACACACCGTTTCCTGCCATTAAATTGGCAATGGAGTATCGTATAACTTGATACGCAGGAAAATTCCAGGGCTGTATTCCATACACCACACCAATAGGGGAATAGGTGATTACACCCTTCCCTCCGTTGGGTAGTTCTCGTTCATCATCAGCTAATTCTTTCGGTCCATTTTCAGAAGTGTAATCACAAATGCCCGTGCATAAATCTACTTCCTGTTTGCTTTGTTTCAGCAGTTTTCCCATTTCTTGGGTCATTAAGTTTGCCAATTCGTCTTTATGGTTTTGCAAACTTTCACCAATGGCTTTAATTACCTTGGCGCGTTCCTCAACTGGTTTTGTCTTCCAATCTAGGAAAGCTTTGTGGCATTTTTGTACAGCTTCTTCTGCTTGTTTATCCGTCATAAACGGATAGCGTTGTATCAATTCTCCCGTTGCTGGGTTTATAGTTTTTAATCCTTCTAATTGCTCATTCATAGTTTTCTTTTTTTTTGTTAATAATTTACGAGGAAGTAAGGCTTTTTTCTTTTGCCTTCGATTCATAGTCGATATAGCCTTCCTTGCCTTGTGTGTAAAAAGTGTCTTTGTCCCAATCACTAAGGGGTATGTTTTTTTCAAATCGTTCAACCAAATCGGGGTTGCTTACATAGGGTTTTCCAAACGCAACCAGATCGGCGTCACCACGGTCTAAAACAGCATTTCCTTTTTCTTGGTCAAAACTCGTATTGATCATTAATGTACCTTTATAAATAGGGCGATACCGCTTTGCAATTTCAGTTTCAGCATACGGCACTTCACTTACATCGTTAAAAGGTTCGCTTAGATGTAAATACGCCAGATCATACTCGTTTAATTTATTGATCATATAATCAAAAGTGGGTAATGTCTCTTTATCCATCGTCATTCCGAAGATTCCGTGAAGGGATGGATTCATCCGTAAGCCAATTCTATTTTCTGGCATAACTTTTTTCATTGCATCTAATACTTCAAACAGAAAACGGGCACGGTTTTCTATGCTACCTCCATAGGCATCAGTTCGATGGTTGGAAGTGCCATTAAAAAATTGGTGAAACAAATACCCGTTACTGGAATGTATTTCCACACCATCAAAACCGGCTTCCATCGCATTTTTAGCAGCGTTGGCAAAATCTTGAATAGTTTGTTGGATATCTTCAGTAGTCATTTCTTTGGGGATAACGGTATCTTTAAATCCATTTGGTGTAAAGGATTTCGCGTCCGGATTTAGTGCTGAAGGCGCATGCGGTAATTCGCCATTGTGAAAATCAGGGTGCGAAATACGTCCCACATGCCACAGTTGGATAAAAATCCGTCCGTCGGCTTCGTGTACAGCCTTTGTTACTTTTTTCCATCCTTCCACTTGTGCTTCGGTGTGAATGCCAGGTGTGTGAATATATCCCACAGCTTTTTCAGAAACCTGCGAGCCTTCGGTAATTATTAATCCAGCAGAAGCTCGTTGCTGGTAATAAACTGCATGTTTGTCTTGAGTTGGTTTTTTTTCGGGGTTATTGGCACGGCTTCTTGTCATGGGTGCCATTACCACTCGGTTGGGTAACTGTAAGTCGCCCATGGTATAGGGCTGTAATAATGCTTGTTTGCTCATCAATTTTTTTTGTTTTTTCTGAAGACATCAGGTAAAATAAAAATTTGTGTAAAATCATTTTTACTTATGATAAATATTGCTTCTGTCTTCTAATTTTTTTAATAAATATACGGCATTCCCTTGCCATTTGAGTGTTTATAAGCATAAGCCTGTGTTAAAGGAGTGATAATGTTTTCAAAAAAAACTAAAGTCGAATCTAAAATAAAAAGGCTAGCTCGTAAATTATACTTTGAATAAAAGTTTAAGGCAGCTACCAGTTTTACAAATTCACCAAACATCTTCAAATCCCATTTTTAAAGATGTTCGAGTGGTTTTATGTTGGAGCTATGGCAATGGAAGTAAATCAATCTGATACATAAAATTGCGATGTGCCGAGGGATGTTGAAATATATTGAAGAAAACCCATGCTTTAAAATTCGTAAATCGTACTTTAAAAATCACTTTGAAACTCCCTTTCAGAATGTTATCTTTGCAACCCTATACACCTAAAAAGGTCTGTAAACTAAAGCGTAAAGAATATGTTTGATAATTTAAGTGATAAGTTAGATAAAGCAATGCACGTCCTAAAGGGACACGGCCAAATTACTGAAGTAAACGTAGCCGAAACCCTTAAAGAAGTACGCCGTGCTTTGCTCGATGCCGATGTTAACTTTAAAACTGCCAAAGAATTTACCAATACCGTTAAAGAGAAAGCCCTTGGGCAAAACGTATTGACTTCCCTACAACCTGGGCAGTTAATGGTAAAATTGGTAAAAGATGAACTGACTGAATTAATGGGTGGAGACACCGCAGGAATCGATTTGAGCGGAAGCCCAAGCGTGATTTTAATGTCTGGTTTACAGGGTAGTGGTAAGACAACTTTCTCTGGTAAATTGGCCAATTACTTAAAAACAAAAAAGACCAAAAAACCTTTGTTGGTTGCTTGTGATGTGTACCGTCCGGCGGCAATTAATCAGTTGCACGTAGTAGGGGAGCAGATAAAGGTTGAAGTATATAGCGAAGAAGGGAACAAAAACCCAGTACAAATTGCACAAAATGCAATTGCTCACGCTAAACAAAACGGGAACAACGCTGTAATTATTGATACTGCTGGTCGTTTGGCAATCGATGAGGCGATGATGACCGAAATAGCCGATATCCATAAAGCCATTGATCCAAATGAAACCTTGTTTGTTGTAGATGCTATGACAGGGCAAGATGCGGTTAATACGGCTAAAACATTTAACGAACGCCTTAATTTTGATGGAGTTGTATTAACCAAGTTAGACGGTGATACTCGTGGTGGTGCCGCAATATCCATTAAAAGTGTAGTAAATAAACCCATCAAGTTTATTGGTACCGGTGAAAAGATGGATGCCATTGATGTATTCCACCCGGCACGTATGGCCGATCGTATTTTAGGGATGGGTGATGTTGTATCGTTGGTAGAGCGTGCACAGGAACAGTTTGACGAAGAAGAGTCGCGTAAACTTCAAAAGAAAATTGCAAAAAATCAGTTTGGTTTTGACGATTTCATCAAGCAGATTCAACAAGTTAAGAAAATGGGTAGCATGAAGGATCTCGTGGGTATGATTCCCGGAGCCGGAAAAGCCCTTAAAGGAGTAGATATTGATGATGACGCCTTTAAAGGTATTGAAGCAATAATCCATTCCATGACACCTGAAGAACGAACCAGCCCATCGGTAATCAATGGTAGTCGAAAAAAACGTATTGCTAAAGGTAGCGGTACCTCAGTACAGGAAGTAAATCAGTTGCTAAAACAGTTTAACCAAATGAGCAAAATGATGAAGATGATGCAAGGTGGCGGCGGACGCAAAATGATGCAGATGATGAACAAGATGCGGTAGCTTTTAGTGTACAGTTGACAGTTTCAGTATGCAGTGAACAGTAAATAATTATGAGTTTTAAAACGTTAAAAGCGTATCAAATAGGATTTGATTTAGCGATGGAAATATTTGAGATTTCTAAGTCGTTTCCCAAGGAAGAAAAATACTCACTTACTGATCAAATAAGAAGAAGCTCTCGCTCTGTTTGTGCTAATATTTCCGAAGCATATAGAAAGAGAAAATATGAAAAGCATTTTATTAGTAAATTAACCGATAGTGATGCTGAAACTCAAACGTGGTTAGAGTTTGCTCAAAAGTGTGAATATATAAATTTAGATACTAAAAAGAGGTTAATTGAGAAGAGCCAAGAAGTGGGTAAACTCATTAATTTTATGATACAGAACCCTGGTAAATTTGGAGTTTAAGTTTAAAACTGCCGACTGCAACTGCCAACTGAATACTATATTTTTATGACAATACTAGACGGTAAAAAAATATCAAATGATATTAAGGCTGAAATTAAGGCTGAAGTAGATGAAATGAAGGCGAATGGTGAGAAAGTACCACACCTAGCTGCGATTATTGTCGGAAATGATGGGGCGAGCATGACCTACGTAAACACGAAAGTGAAAGCGTGTGAAAAAGTGGGCTTTGAATCTACCTTAGTTAGAATGTCTAGCACCACCAGCGAAGTGGAATTAATGGACAAAATTGAAAAATTAAACAAAGAAGATTCTATAGACGGATTTATTGTTCAATTGCCACTGCCTCCGCAAATTGATACGCAAAAAGTACTGTTGGCTGTAGACCCTGATAAAGATGTAGATGGGTTTCACCCAACTAATTTTGGAAAGATGTCGTTAGATATGACGTCTTTTATCCCAGCAACACCTTTTGGGATATTAGAGTTGTTAGAGCGATATAATATCCCTACCAAAGGAAAGCACACTGTTGTTATTGGTAGAAGTCATATTGTGGGAAGACCCATGAGTATTTTAATGGGTCGAAGTGGTTTTCCAGGGAACTCTACGGTAACACTTACACACGAATACACCAAAAATATAACACAGATTACATCACAAGCCGATATTGTAATTATTGCAGTTGGCATTCCAGATTTTCTAAAAGCTGAAATGATTAAGGACGATGCGGTAGTAATCGATGTAGGTATTACCCGCGTACCAGATGAAAGCACTAAAAAAGGATATGTGCTTAAGGGTGATGTAGATTTTGAAAATGCTAGTAAAAAAGCTTCTTACATTACACCAGTTCCAGGAGGGGTTGGGCCCATGACTATTGCTATGTTATTAAAAAACACCTTGCTTGCTAGAGAACAGCGTAGGGAGAGAAAATAAGTAACTCAGCTAATTTATATTCCTAAATTATTTTCCATTCGCCAATCTAAATAACGATGTAGGTCACTTTCTATCCAACCTACACCCATAGTAAGTATGGCGACATCATCTATATAGCCAATACCTGGAATAAAATCAGGTACAATATCCATTGGGTTTAAAATGTACAAGAAAGCCATTACAATCGTGGCGATGGTAAACCACGGTATGTTTTTGTAGCTTCCGTTTTTTACATCTTTCAGCATACTGATCATAATCCTTCCCAATTCTACATATTTTGAAAGTGAATTATTTCCGCTGAATTTTTTATCGATGTTTTCTTCGTTGTTCAAAACAACTTCCACATCGTCTTCTTCAATGTTATTAATTTCTTGTTCCACATAATTTTCATTAACCCCATCATCTCTGTTTCCAGGGTTAAAATGGATTTTCTCTTTCTTTTTACCAAATAGCATAGACCGTTTTTTTGTTTTCTGAAAGATACGGCTTCAAAAAAGAAAATTGTTTTAAAGAATTGTTATAAAAATTTCAGAAGCACATAAAAAAAGGCCAAAAGTATAAATAAATATACTGCCCAGTAGGGTTGTAACTGCTTTGGGTTATTTCCGAAGAGAAGCTTTGTCAATTTAAAAAAGAAGGGACGATGCTTTGCAATGTAGTTATACCCGTGATCACTGAGTTTTGTAAACCAAGTATAAGTATGGTACCAACGATGCCACGGCAGGCTTTTTTTTGAATAGGTGTAACTACGATAAGCAGAGTCGGGTCCGCTGAACATACTGCCATCGGTTTCAATAAGGCGGGATGCTTTCTTAAATTCTTTTACAGGAATATCTTGAAACTGTGAAGCTACTTCTTGATAGGTTTTGTAGTCAATTTTATCTTGGGTAAGGCTCTTCCATCGGGTTACCCAATATTTACAAAAACCACACTCACCATCCCATACCAATATAGGTTTTTCAGTTGGTGGATATTTGGTCTTTTCAAACTTCCGAAACATAACTATAGTTTCTCTTCGTGTGTTTTACCATATTCTTTTCGGTAAATACGGACTACAATCAGAAACAAACTAATAAGTAACGGCCCGAAAATTAACCCAATAAACCCAAACAATGGAACTCCTACAACAACACCTATAAATGTTATTAAAGGGTGTACATTGTCCAATTTTTTAAGTGCATACATCCTAAATATGTTATCGGTGGCGCCTACAACTATAAAGCCGTACAGTAAAACACCCCAAGCCTGAAAAGTATCCCCTGAAGAAAGGGAAAGTATAAAAACGGGAACAATTCCCACTAAGGTCCCAATAAAAGGAATCATAGAGCCAATTGTTGTAATTACAAACCAAAAGAAAGGATCCTCAACACCAAATATTAAAAAGCCAATTAGAGCTACTATCCCTTGTGCAAGTGCGACAAGTGGGATACCAATCGCATTGGCTCGCACCTTAGCATTGGCCTCATCACCTATTTCTTTTAAGTTGTTGTCACCAATGGGAATATAATCAAACAACGACTCTTTTAGTTCTTTTCTATTGGTAAGCATGTAATACAGCATGAAATACATTAGCCCAATGGCAATAAACATATTGAAAGTGCCTCCGGCAAAACTTTGTAATTGGGTGGAAATCCACGATGAAATAGCTGTTGTATCTATTTGGGAAGTAAGGTCATATCCAAGTCGGGTTTCCCATTCACCCAACTGTTCTTTTAAGGCTCTAATTACTTCTTCAGAATTTTGAACGGCGTTTCCTATTTTATTCCCCAACATCAATACAATACCCGAAACTGGCAGCAAAATACCAATAAACGATAGCAACATCAATAAGCCTGCTGCAACATTTGGATTCCAACCTTTTTTTAAGACCAATTTTTTCATCCAGCCACGCAATAGAACATAAATGGTAACGGCACCTAAAACACCTGAAAGGTAAGGCGCCATTTCCTTAAAAATAAGGCTACCCATTAATAAAATGAGTAATAAGACGAATATTTGCCTGATTATTTGAGGGGAAATCGATTTCATTCGGTTAGCTGGCAAAAAGTTGGTTCATATTTTTAAAGGCTTTAAACTCAAGGGCATTTCCAGATGGATCTTTAAAAAACATCGTGGCTTGCTCTCCAGGTTTTCCTTTAAACCGAATATACGGTTCAATGATAAAGGTAATATTTTTACTTTTCAACAGAGCAGAAAAAGCTTCAAAGGTTTCCATATCCAGAACCACCCCAAAATGTGGAACAGGGACGTCCTTACCATCAACGGGGTTTGAGGATGATGGCGCTGTTTTTTCTTTTTCTTTATAATGGATGACCAACTGATGCCCAAAAAAATCAAAATCTACCCAATGGTCGCTGCTTCGTCCCTCTGTAAAGCCTAGGGTATCGCGATAAAAAGTACGGCATGCGTGTAGGTTGTGAACGGGAATTGCTAAATGAAAGGGTTGTATGCTCATTAATTGTTTCGTAATGCGTTAATCAACTGTTTTTTGTTCATTTTAGAACGACCGTCAATACCTACATTTTTTGCTTGCTCGTATAAATCATCTTTGGTCCAATCTTCGTATGGTTCTGCTTTTCCACCTTTTTTTCCTGAATTTGGTGTGTTTGCAATACGGGCTGCTTTTTCTTTGCTGTACCCTTTATCTCGAAGGGCTTCGTATTGATCTTCGTTTTTTATTCTAGGGTTCGGCATGGTTTAAACTGTTTTTTAAACATTATTATTTGTAGTTGACTATTAAAATTAATAGAAAAACCCCGCTTTTGGGCGGGGCTTAACAAAATATTGAGAAGGTTTTGTAAAAATTTATTCTTTTTCAGTTGCTTTTTCTGGCTCCCATCCAATCATAAAATACTTGAATTTTGCTTCCCCTGGTATTTGGCTGGCTTCAATTTTTGCATTGGGATTGTATCGTAAATTTTCTGGAAGTTCTTTTTTATCGATAGTCAAATATATTTCACTGTCTTTTAAAAACACAACAACCGAATTAATGGTACTTTCAATATTTGATATGGTATAATTGGCCTTTACATCTTTAAAGGTACTGCCGCTTGTTAGTCCTTTTTCAGTTTTATAACGCGAATCGAAAACCTGAACATTGGTTACCGTTGCATTGGGATCATTTTCATCTTCTGGGGAAAGCAAAAGCAATTTGTTTCCGTCCTTGTCATATATTTCTACTTCACCTTGAGTTCCTATTGCATTTTTAACTGGATTTAATTTTACAATGGAGTCTTCAGCAAAAATAGAGTCCACTTGCCTCATTTGGATGGTTTTGTCTAGTTTGCCAATGCTCCCTTCGCCAATGGTAAATGGATCTTTATTTGAATCGCAAGAAACAAATAAAATAGTGGTCAATACGCCTAATAATAATGTCTTTTTCATATACTTTTATTGTCTGTTTTTATTTTAATAATTTTCCTAATATCCCCAACACACTTCGTATTACAGTTGGGCTGCTCAATACTTTAACGATAGGGTTTTGACGGCTACTACGGGAAGAAGAGCGACTACTGGAGCGCTTTACTTTAGCTTTTTCTTTTTCAGCTTTTTCTTTAGCCTCTTCTTTTTCGGCAATATCAATCTTATCGTTAAGCATTTCGTAGGCGCTTTCACGGTCTACAGATTCATTATATTTTTTTATGAGTTTCGACTCTCCTAATAACGCTTTAAGCTCTTGATCTTCTAATACGTCCATTCGGCTCATCGGGGCACGCATCATGGTTGCGGCCAAAGGTGTTGGAATCCCTTTTTCATTTAAAGCGGAAACCAATGCTTCTCCAATTCCCAGTTTGGTGAGTACTTCGTCGGTTTTATAATATTCTGAAATAGGGTAATTTTCAGCAGTCAATTTAATGGCTTTTCGGTCTTTTGCTGTAAAGGCTCGTAGTGCATGCTGAACCTTTAACCCTAACTGACTTAAAACGGCATCCGGCACATCGGTTGGGTTTTGGGTAACAAAATACAATCCCACGCCTTTTGAACGAATGAGTTTCACAATGCTTTCAATTTGATCTAACAAAGCATCGCTCGCTTCTTTAAAAATTAAGTGTGCTTCATCTATAAAAATAACGAGTTCTGGCCTGCCACTATCTCCTTGTTCGGGAAATGTCGTGTAAATTTCAGCTAACAAACTCAACATAAAGGTTGAAAAAAGGTTGGGCCGGTCTTGAATGTCGGTAAGGCGCACAATATTAATGTATCCCATTCCATTTTCATCTATTCGCAGCAAATCATCCGTGTCGAATGATTTTTCACCAAAAAACAAATCTCCACCTTGTTGTTCTAATGCTACAATACGTCGTAAAATAGCACCGGTTGAAGCAGGGGAAATACGCCCGTATTTTTCAGAAAACTCTTCTTTTCCTTCATTTGTGGCGTATTGTAATATTTTTTTGAAATCTTTTAAATCTAATAAAGGCAGCTTATTGTCGTCGCAATACTTGAATATGACCGAAATAATCCCCGCTTGGGTTTCGCTAACGTCCAAAATACGAGATAACAGCACAGGGCCAAACTCACTTACAGTGGCTCGAAGGCGAACCCCGTTTTGTTCCGAAAGGGTTAAAATTTCAACCGGAAAGTTTTTCGCAGTAAAGGGAATGCCAATTTTTTCGTGGCGCTCATCTATTTTTTCGTGTCCGGGGCTTGGTTCGGCGATTCCGCTGAGGTCACCTTTCATATCCATTAACAAAACAGGAACCCCTTTTTCTGAAAGGTTTTCCGCCAATACCTGTAACGACTTTGTTTTCCCCGTTCCGGTAGCACCTGCAATAAGACCGTGACGGTTCATGGTTTTAAGCGGGATTTTAACCAAAGCATTGGTCAGCGTTTCACCTTCTAGCATAGCTGCGCCCAATGTAATAGATTCACCTTTCGTGGTGTATCCCTCCTCAATATGGTCAAAAAAAGCCTGTTTGTCTGCCATTGTTTAAATTTTCGATAAAAATAGCAATTGTAGGCAAGCTTCTGAAATATTATTTTAATAACTATTTAAATTAATACTAAAAAGCATACGGCTTTTCATAAACTGCCAACTATAAATTGTAATTTTGCCGCCTATGCAGAAAGAGATACAAGAATTGGTTAATAAAGGTGAAATGCTTCCGCTTATGGAGGAATTTTACACCATACAAGGGGAAGGTTTCCATAAAGGAACAGCAGCTTATTTTATACGAATTGGTGGTTGCGATGTAGGGTGCCATTGGTGTGATGTAAAAGAAAGTTGGAATGCCGACATCCATCCGCCTACAGAAATCAATCACATTGTTGAAAATGCAGACAAATACAGCAAAACAATCGTGATAACCGGCGGTGAGCCACTTACGTGGGATATGGGGCCTTTAACTAAGAAGCTGAAGGAAAAAGATATGCAAATCCATATTGAAACATCTGGAGCTTACAAGCTTACAGGTATTTGGGATTGGATTTGCCTTTCGCCTAAAAAAATAAAACTACCCACTCCAGAAGTATACGAAAAAGCAAACGAATTAAAAGTTATTATTTACAACAAAAATGACTTCAAGTTTGCTGAAGAGCAAGCCGAAAAAGTAAATGACAACTGTATTTTATATTTACAACCCGAATGGAGCAAGCGTGACAAAATGATGCCGCAAATTGTTGACTACGTGATGCAAAATCCTAAATGGAAAGTGTCGTTACAAACGCATAAATATTTAAATATTCCTTAGATACAACTTAATCCAGCACCTTAAAAGGTACTTCAATATACGTTTTATCCCACCCAATCATTAAAGTAGTGCCGTTGGTTTCAGGACGAAAGACCATAGAAAGTGATTCGGTTGGTGCTGCCGCATTTTTGGTAGGGGTGTCAATTCTAACAACATCATTTTCCTTATTGTACACAGTCCCCCAAACATTATTATTTTTATTGATAATCACGGTCCAGTTGTCTTCCCTAGGGATGGTATAGATAGTGTAAGTGCCAGGTTGTAATATTGTACCGTTTAATTGTAGCGGTTTGTAAACATTCAACTCAGTAGCCTCATTTGCTCCCGTGCGCCATACTTTGTCGTATGGGACTAGCTCACCAAAAATTTCACGTCCTTTTTTTTGTGGACGGCTATAAATAACACGGGCAACAGGAGGAGTATTTCTGTCCGGACGTGCCATAGCTAGGTCCATAGGACTGGCATCCATTTTAGGGAAAGTTTGCGATTGTGCATGTTGAGCAGTAAAAAAGGTAATGGCTAAAAATGCAAGGGCTGTAAATATTGGTTTCATAGTAGTATTTTTCTTTTAAAGATAACTTCAGAAAACCAAAATTGTTATAATTTCCTGATAATTATTTGAAATTTTAGTCGCTCTTAAATTTTAAAAATGACAAAGTTTCTACTTAATTAGACTTAAATATTAGTACATAGTTTAATTTCCGTTTTCTTCACAATAATCTGTTAATAACTTCCGGAGGTTAATCAATGGAATGCCTTTATTTTATAATGGGTTTCGTTATATTTGTTCGTTACGTATCAGAAAGAAAAACAACCTAATTTTATGAAGGACGAAAAAGACATTAAAGTATATGGTGCCGATAGTATTCAGGCGTTAGAAGGAATGGAACATGTGCGCATGCGCCCATCGATGTATATTGGTGATGTGGGTGTGCGTGGGCTACATCATTTGGTATACGAAGTAGTGGATAATTCCATTGATGAAGCGATGGGAGGCTACTGCGATACCATAGACGTTTGGATTAATGAAGACAACTCTGTAACCGTAAATGATAACGGTAGGGGTATTCCAGTAGATATGCACAAAAAAGAGGGGGTTTCCGCTCTTGAAGTGGTTATGACCAAGATTGGTGCCGGAGGTAAGTTTGATAAGGACTCCTACAAAGTTTCCGGTGGTCTGCACGGGGTTGGTGTTTCGGTTGTAAATGCATTGTCCGAAAACTTAAAGGCTACCGTTCACCGTGATGGTAAAATTTGGGAACAGGAATACGAACGTGGTAAAACTATGTATCCTGTAAAGTCGACTGGTGAAACAGATCATCGAGGTACAGTTGTTACGTTTAAGCCCGACCCGCAAATTTTTAAGCAAACGGTTAATTTCAACTATGATACGCTAGCAAGTCGTATGCGCGAATTGGCTTTCCTTAATAAAGGATTGACCATTAGCATAACTGATAAACGGGAGACAGATGATGATGGCGATTTTATTTCTGAAACCTTTCACAGTGAGGAAGGTTTAAAAGAGTTTATCCGTTTTCTAGACGAAACCCGTGAACCAATTATTAAAGAAGTGATTTCTATGGAAGGTGAGAAAAACGACATTCCTGTAGAAGTGGCGATGATTTATAATACTTCTTTTAATGAAAACCTACATTCTTATGTAAACAATATCAATACTCACGAAGGGGGAACACACTTAACTGGTTTCCGTCGTGGATTAACAACGACTTTAAAAAAGTATGCCGATGCTTCCGGGATGTTGGATAAGCTAAAGTTTGAAATTATGGGTGATGATTTCCGCGAGGGATTAACAGCTATTGTTTCTGTAAAGGTTGCTGAGCCTCAATTTGAGGGACAAACTAAAACCAAATTAGGTAACCGGGAAGTTTCTTCAGCAGTAAGCCAAGCAGTTTCTGAAATGCTTGAAAACTACCTAGAAGAAAACCCGAATGATGCAAAAACCATCGTTCAAAAAGTAATTTTAGCGGCTCAAGCACGTCACGCAGCCCGTAAAGCACGTGAAATGGTACAACGTAAAACCGTAATGGGTGGTGCTGGATTACCTGGTAAATTATCGGATTGCTCCGAGCAAGATCCTGAAAAATGTGAAGTATTCTTGGTAGAGGGTGACTCTGCAGGGGGAACGGCAAAACAAGGTCGTGACCGTAATTTCCAGGCTATTTTGCCATTGCGTGGTAAAATTTTAAACGTGGAAAAAGCCATGCAGCACAAGGTTTTTGAAAACGAAGAAATTAGAAACATCTTTACCGCATTAGGAGTAACCATAGGGACAGAAGAAGACAGTAAAGCATTAAACCTTTCGAAACTACGTTACCACAAAATTGTAATTATGTGTGATGCCGATGTAGATGGTAGCCACATTGCAACCCTAATTTTAACGTTCTTCTTCCGCTATATGAAAGATCTTATCGAAGCTGGGCACGTGTACATTGCAACGCCTCCTTTATATTTACTGAAGAAAGGAAAGAAAAGCGAATATGCTTGGTCTGAAGAAGCACGAGCAGAAATCAATGAAAGTTTTGGTGGTGGAGCGAGTATTCAGCGATATAAAGGTTTGGGTGAGATGAACGCCGAACAGTTGTGGGACACTACTATGAATCCTGAGTTTAGGATTTTACGCCAAGTAAATATAGACAATGGTACCGAAGCAGATCGAATTTTCTCTATGCTAATGGGGGATGAGGTTCCGCCAAGACGGGAATTTATCGAGAAAAACGCAAAATATGCGAATATTGACGTTTAATCAATAGAAGCATTCTTAGTATAAAAACCACCGATTAATTTGTTTTAATCGGTGGTTTTGTTTTTAACCCTTTCTTATCATATTTTAAATGAGATAATTGTATTTTTGTAGCGCGAAAATTAATCAATTCTCGTTTCAAATAAATCACTCATTTAAAAATAACACATATAATGAAAGTTACAGTAGTAGGAGCAGGTGCAGTAGGCGCAAGTTGTGCCGAATATATTGCCATTAAAAATTTTGCAAGCGAAGTAGTTCTTTTAGATATTAAAGAAGGCTACGCAGAAGGAAAAGCGATGGATTTAATGCAAACAGCTTCCTTAAACGCATTCGATACACGTGTAGTTGGGACAACAGGAGATTACAGCAAAACAGCAGATAGTGATATTTGCGTGATTACTAGCGGAATCCCAAGAAAACCAGGTATGACTCGTGAAGAATTAATCGGTATTAATGCCGGCATTGTAAAAGAAGTATCTTCTAACCTAGTGAAGCACTCTCCAAATACTATTATAATTGTAGTGAGTAACCCAATGGATACGATGACCTATTTGGTGCACAAAACGACCGATCTTCCTAAAAACAGAATCATTGGTATGGGAGGGGCACTGGATAGTGCACGTTTTAAATACCGTCTAGCCGAGGCATTAGGCGCTCCTATTAGCGATGTTGACGGAATGGTAATTGGAGGTCATAGCGATAAAGGCATGGTGCCTTTAACGCGTTTAGCGACCAGAAACAGTGTGCCAGTAACTGAATTTATTTCAGAAGATAGATTAGACCAAGTAAAAGAAGATACCAAAGTAGGAGGTGCAACCTTGACTAAATTGTTGGGCACTTCAGCTTGGTATGCTCCTGGAGCTGCCGTGAGCGGATTGGTGCAGGCAATCGCGTGCGACCAAAAGAAAATATTCCCATGTTCTACCTTATTGGAAGGTGAGTATGGTTTAAGCGATCTTTGTATTGGTGTACCAGTAGTCTTGGGCCGTGATGGTATCGAAAAAATTGTTGATATTGAATTGACCGATGCTGAAAAGGACCATTTAAAAGAAAGTGCTGAAGGTGTTAGTAAAACAAACGGTTTATTAGAATTGTAGATTCTAACAAAAATATAGTAAGAACCGTCTCCATTTCGAGGCGGTTTTTTTTTGGAAATAGTAATCAGAAATCTAATTCCAACTTCATTAAAACATCAATCTGTTTATCAGTACCAACCCAATAAAACTGATTGTCAAAAGCAGTAAAGCCTTGTTTTTTATAAAATGCAATGGCTTTCTTATTCTTCTCCCAGACGCTTAACCACAGTGTTTTTATCTTGAGCGATTGCGCTTTCTCTATGGCTTTGTTGAGTAAAAGTTTACCTACTCCTTTTCTTTGTAATCCAGAAACTACATAAATACGTTCTATCTCTACTGCGTCAGGCAATTTAGTGTCTGTTTGTGCGGTGCCACGGTTTACTTTCAGATAGCCAATAATTTCCTTTTTATTTAGTGCAAAATAGAAAAAAGAATCTGGGTTAATTATACTCCTTTGTAGCAGTTCGGTATTAAAATTTTCAGCTAAATAAGCATCCATATCCTCCTTGGTATTTTCAGCAACATAGGTATTGAAAAACGTCTCTTTTGCAATTTTTTGAAGCTTAAGAACATCTTTCGATTGCACTTTCTGTATTAAAATAGAATCTATTTTTTTCATTTTCAATCCTTTTGAAATAATACTGCTGAAACGGATACTGATTATAAAAAAAGCCCCAATGGTTTTTGGGGCTTTTATGATAGTAAGGTACGATTTTATTTTAAATGAATTATCCGCATTTCGACGAACCACAATCTTTACATGTTAAACAGCCTTCTTGATAAATTAATTGAGAAGAATTACAGTTGTCACACTTTTGTTTTCTTGCTAAAGTACCGTCAGCAACATAGCGTTTTAAAGCACGTGCGACCCCATTTTTCCAAGTATTTATAGACTCGCTATCCAATTGTAAGCTGTTTATCAATTCAACAGCTTTTTCAATAGGCATCCCGTGGCGGAGCGTACTGGAAATTAATTTGGCGTAGTTCCAGTATTCTGGATCAAACTTATGCGATAATCCTTCAATAGTGGTTTTGTACCCTCTTTTGTTTTGATATTGAAAGTCATATCGAGAGGTTCCGTCTTCATTTCTATTTTTAATAATCAAGCCTTTTGTTGCCCAACGAGGGATTAAAATACCATCTTCATCATCGGCTAAACCTGTAAAGATCTCATAAGGTTTGTCGTCAATTAGACCGATAAAGGCAATCCACTTTTCTTTGTTATTCTGAAAACGTACTACATCGGCTTCCAATATTTCTGGACGCTTGGTAGGGAAGGAAATCAAAGATTCTTGGTTTTCTTCTTTTTTCTCTTCATTTGAAATCAATACACCTGAACGGGAACCATCTCTATAAACGGTAACGCCTTTACAACCGGCTTGCCATGCTTCCAGATATAATTTACCTACTAATTCTTCATCAACATCGTTAGGCAAGTTGATGGTTACACTAATACTGTGGTCTACCCATTTTTGAACAGCGCCTTGCATACGCACTTTACTTAGCCAATCTACATCGTTGGAGGTTGCTTGGTGATAAGGTGACTGCGATACCAATTCGTTCAGTTCTTCTTGACTATAGTTTTTATCAGTGTCGTGACCTTTTATTTGCATCCATTCTTTAAAACGGTGGTGGAAAACAACGTACTCTTCCCAAGAATCGCCAACTTCATCCACAAAATCAACTCTGGCGTCTTTATCGCCTGGATTTACTTTTCTTCTTCGCTTATAAACTGGTAAAAATACAGGTTCAATCCCCGAGGTGGTCTGCGTCATCAAGCTAGTTGTTCCTGTAGGGGCGATAGTTAAAAGTGCAATGTTACGGCGGCCGTATTCGAGCATATCGTAATATAGCTTTTCATCAGCTTCTTTTAAACGAAGAATAAACGGATTGTCTTTTTCTCGTTCTGAATCAAAAATTCCGAAAGCGCCACGCTCTTTAGCTGCGTAAACAGAAGCGCGATACGCTTCAAGAGCAATGGTTTTATGAATTTCTACTGAAAAATCTACACCTTCTTCGCTGCCGTATTTAATCCCTAAAGCGGCTAACATATCGCCTTCGGCAGTGATGCCAATTCCGGTACGGCGCCCTTCTTCGGCTTTTCTTTTAATGTTTAGCCATAAGTTTCGTTCTACAGCTTTTACTTCAGCTCCTTCAGGATCGGCATCGATTTTAGCCAAAATAGCATCTACTTTTTCCAGTTCTAGATCGATAATATCGTCCATCATGCGCTGTGCAGCTGCAATATGTTTTTTGAATAATTTGAAGTTGAACTTCGCTTTATCGGTAAACGGTTTTTCAACATACGAGAATAGGTTGATGGCCAATAAGCGGCAAGAATCGTAAGGACACAATGGGATTTCGCCACATGGATTGGTCGATACGGTTTTGTAACCTAGGTCGGCATAGCAATCTGGAACCGACTCATTAATGATAGTATCCCAAAACAGAATACCTGGCTCGGCAGATTTCCATGCGTTGTGGACTATTTTTTTCCAAAGCTTATTTGCTTCAATGTCTTTAGAATACTTAGGGTTTTCGCTGAAGATAGGATACTTTTGAGTGTAGCTCTCTTCATTTTTAACCGCATTCATAAACGTGTCATCCATACGAACCGAAACGTTTGCCCCGGTTACTTTTCCCTGCTCCATTTTAGCGTCGATAAAGTCTTCGGCATCTGGGTGGTTTATAGACACTGAAAGCATTAAAGCGCCACGGCGACCATCCTGTGCTACCTCTCGGGTAGAGTTTGAATAGCGCTCCATAAACGGAACAATACCCGTTGAGGTTAAAGCAGAGTTTTTTACTGGAGATCCCTTTGGGCGAATGTGGGAAAGATCGTGCCCCACACCACCACGGCGTTTCATGAGTTGTACCTGTTCTTGGTCAATTTTCATAATTCCTCCGTAAGAATCGGAATTACCATCATTACCAATAACAAAACAGTTGGAAAGCGAGCCTACTTGATATTTATTACCAATACCGGCCATTGGGCTTCCTTGCGGTACAATATATTTAAAGTCTTTAATTAAGTTAAACACCTCGTCTTCGGTCATCGAATTCGGGTATTTTTTTTCAACTCGGGCAATTTCTTTAGCGATACGGCGGTGCATATCGTCAGGTGTTTTTTCAAAGATGTTTCCGTCAGAATCTTTTAAGGCATATTTGTTGACCCAAACTCGAGCTGCGAGATCGTCTCCTTTAAAATATTTTAAGGAAGCAGAAAAGGCTTCGTCTTGTGTGTATGTTTTGGGGGTGGAGGCAGGAGCTTTTACTTGCATATAATTTGTATGTTTAGATGTTGAAAGATTCACTTTTGAATGTGTAAATATAGAAAAATAACATTCACTTAATGAAAAATTGAAATAAAAAGTTGTCAAGAAAAAATTGTTAATAACCTGAAAATAAGGAAAGTAACAATTTGTCAACAATTAAAAGTTAACAAATTTTTATTTTCTAGATTTATAGCCGCAAAACAAGTGATATGCTTGCGTTCATAAAAATTATGCGTTGATTTTGATGTTCAAAAGACTATTTGTTGAAATTGAAAAGTAGCTCTAAATAATGATTTTAATCATATTTAAAACTTCTATAATCATTTATTTTTGTTCGTATGAAATTAGCTGTATTGTGCGCTGTGTTATTTATGCTCCTAAAGCCGTTCTGGCCAGTGGTGGATTATGTGGTTAATTACGATTATATTGTAAATTTTATATGCGAAAATCGTGATAAGCCTGAGTTACAATGCAACGGAACCTGTTACCTTACTAAAGAACTGGCCGAAGAAGCTTCAGATGCTGATGCAAACCCGTTAAGCAATAATCAGATAAAATATGAATGGTCGCAAGTAGTCTATGTGGAGCCGATTTCAGATTTTAATTTGAATGGCATTGAGCTATTATCTGTGAAGACAATTCCTGTTGGGCTAGACCAGCGTGTTGATTCAAAGCTATATTCCTTTAATATTCCCAAGCCTCCTCAGGTTTAACTTTTCTATATCAAAGAACTTATTCAAGTTCTTCTCACATCTCTTTACAATTTAAAATTATAGAATTATGAAAACCTATAGTAATAGGCTTGCTATGTCTATGCTTAGCCAAAAAATAATAGTTTTTTTCTGCTTAGTGTGTTTGTCAGGGACGGTTTTACAAGCACAAGAAAAACAAATAGATAGTCTGGGATTGCTTCCTGTATATTTGGACGAGGTATTGCTAATTGGGCACGTTAAGGAATTAAAGTATCAAACAGGTCAAAAGCCTCTTGCTACTCTTGATGAATACCTGGAAGGGGCTCAAAAAGTGAATATGATTAAGCGTGGAGCTTATGCATGGGAGCCATCGTTAAACAATATGACCTCCGAACGACTTGTTGTTACCATTGATGGAATGCAGATTTTTGGAGCTTGTACCGATAAAATGGATCCAGTTACTTCGTATGTAGATGTTTCTAACTTAAAAGAAGCTCAAATACAATCCTCTCAACAAGGTGCCGTATTAGGGAATACTATTGGGGGCGGAATAAACCTTACGTTGCACAAAAATAAGTTCGAAAATAACGGTTTGACTGCAACCGTTGAAAATGCATATGAGAGCAATAACAACCTTCGTGTCATCGGGGCGGATGTGGGTTTTGAAGGAGAGCGTTTTTACGCTAATGGCGATATAATGTACCGTAAAGCTGACAATTATTATGCTGGTGGGGGTGAAGAGGTTGAGTTTTCACAATACGAAAAATACAACGTTTCGCTCAACACTGGATATAAAGTGGAGGAAGGTAAAAGGCTTTTGGCGACGCTTATTTATGACGAGGCAAAAGATGTTGGATATCCAGCTTTGCCAATGGATGTTTCCTTGGCAAGAGGAATAATATCTTCGATAAGTTGGGAGCAAGATACATTTTTAGGTGTATTAACCAATTGGGAAACCAAAGGGTATTATAATTACATTAAGCATGTAATGGACGATACCCAGCGACCCGATGTAGCCATCCATATGGATATGCCAGGGTGGAGCGAAACGGTAGGTTTTTATTCTCAGGCAAATTATACAAATTCCAATCACTTTGTAACTATAAAAGCAGATGGGTATTACAACCGCTCGTATGCCGAAATGACCATGTACCCCAACAACCCCAACGAGGAAAATATGTTTATGCTCACTTGGCCGGATGTGAGAACCTTAAACACAGGGCTATATCTTGAAGATCTTATTTCGTTGAATAATAAGCAGTCGCTTTTGCTGTCCACTCGTTTTGGTGTGCATCGTAATACTGTGGCAGATGATTTTGGCTTTAACAGTTTGAAGATTTTTTATCCAGAAATTGAACGGACCAACAACCGTTTATTGAAAAGTTTTTCAGCTCAGTATAAAAAAGACATACACGCTTTTACGGTTTCAGTAGGCGGTGGTTACGGCGAACGTGCTCCATCGGTTTCGGAAGGATATGGCTTTTACCTTTTCAACAGTTATGATGGTTTTGATTATGTAGGAGATCCTGATTTAAAAACTGAAGCTTCTGTGGAAGCAAATACTGCTGTTTCCTTTAAAAAGAAAAACATCGAGCTGAAACTGGAAGCGAATTACTTTTATTTGCCTAACTACATTATAGGTGTGGTAGACTCTGAATTTGCACCCATGACAATAGGGGCTCAAGGCGTTAAAATTTATACTAATTTAGACCATGCGCAGCTATTCAACACTTCAATTCAAACAGAATGGCAACCAATCAATAGGCTTGTTGTAAAGGCAACCGCTTCTTGGCACCGGGGCACCGATAGTGAAGACGAAAACTTGCCTTTAATAAGCCCTTTGGCATACAAAACCAGTGTGTCGTACTCAAAAAGTGGCTATTCGGGTACTGTTTTGGTAAACGGAAATGCAGCACAAGAAAATTTTAACCCCACGTATGGAGAAATGCAGACCGATGCCTATACGGTTGTTTCGGCAACTTTTGGGAAGCGATTCTTTGTGGCGGGCAACAACTTGTACGCAAAAGCCGGAGTAGAAAATATTTTTGATGTAAACTATACGACGTTTACCGATTGGAACAGCATTCCGCGCATGGGACGCAATATGTTTGTGACGCTTTCTTATTCAATAAATTAATATTTAAAAATATAAAAATGAAAACTTTAAAATATATATCATTACTATTAATTACAGTGTTAACTTTTTCTTCTTGTTCATCGAACGGTGATGATGAAACTACTAAAGTGGAAGAGAATCCGATGGAAGATTTTTTTCTTCTGAAAGAATTAAACTATGAAGGCCACTCCGTAGAGTTGTATTCAGAAAACAAAACTCAATTTGAAATTGGGTACACACCTATATATATACGTATAAAAGATAAGGTGACCGAAAACTATGTGGAAAATGCCAATATTACCTGGAAACCGATGATGCATATGGAAGCTATGCAACATTCTGCTCCTTCTTCAAAAGTAATGGCTACCGATGACCCAAGTATTTATAAAGGTTATATTGTGTTTCAAATGCCAGGCAACACTACCGAATATTGGGACATAACCTTTAATTATACTCTAAATGGGGAGGCAATCTCTAAAACGGAGCGCATAGATGTTGTTTCGCCTTCAGATGGGTTTAAAAGGGTAAACACCTTTATGGGGAATGATGACACCCGCTATGTACTTGCATATGTTGATCCTGTTGCACCAGAGGTTACCCTAAACGATATGACGGCTGTATTACATAAAATGGAAACCATGATGGAGTTTCCTGTAGTTGAAAATTACACCATTGAAATCGACCCAAGAATGCCCGGAATGGGTAACCACACGTCGCCCAATAATGAAGATTTAACGTATTCTACACAGACAAGTATGTATAATGGTAAACTATCTTTGTCTATGACGGGATACTGGAAAATAAACATGAAATTGTTAAACCAAGATGGTGAAGTGTTAAAAGGTGAAGATGTCACAGAAGACAATCCTGAAAGCAGTCTGTATTTTGAGATTGAATTTTAATTCTTGAATGTAGTGATGGATAACTAAAAGCCGGTTTTTGCCGGCTTTTTCCATGGTGGTAATTATGTTAAAGTTTTTACAAAGAAAATAATTGGCATTTCTTAATTGAAAACCTATATTTGCACGTTTTAAAATTTATATAAACACGTACAAGAATGCAAAATAAAGGACTCATTACAGTATTTGCAATACTATTTGGCTTGGTAAGTTTATACCAATTGTCATTTACATTTGTTGCAAACAAAGTGGAAGGCAATGCAGAGGCGTTTGCGGAAAGCCAGTATCCTCAGGAAAACCAACATGACGAACGGGAAGCAGCAGAATCCCGTTATTTAGATTCTATTGCAGCCGATCCTGTAATTTTAGGTATTGACTACAATACGGCAAAAGACAAAGAGCTTAACAAAGGATTGGATTTAAAAGGGGGGATTAACGTTATCCTTCAAGTGTCAGTTCAGGATATTTTACGTGGGTTGGCAAACAACTCTAAAGACCCTGCGTTTAACCAAGCACTTAACAATGCTGTAGAACTTCAAAAAAGTAGCCAGGATACATATTTAGAGTCTTTTTTCCAGGCGTTTGAAGCGATTCCAGGTGATAACTCTTTAGCTTCTTCAAGTATTTTCTTCAATAAAAACCTAGAGGACGAGATCGATGCTTCTATGACCAATGATGAGGTAAAACCTGTATTGGAGCGTAAAATCGATGAGTCTATCCTTTCAGCATTCGAGGTTATTAGAAAACGTATCGATAAATTTGGAGTTACACAACCTAACATTCAACGTTTAGGAAACTCGGGCCGTATTTTGGTTGAATTACCAGGAGCGAAAGATGTGGAACGTATTAAAAAGCTATTACAAAGTACAGCTCAATTAGAGTTTTGGAATGTATATAAGTTTGAAGATATGGCCGGTTTCTTATCACAGGCCAATGAAAAAGTAAAAGAAATAAAAGGAAGCACTGCTTCAGAAGAAGAAACTGCAGATGTAGCCGATTCATCTACGGAAGCTGAACAAGAAGAAGCTTCCACACAAAATGATTCTACTGCAGTAGCAGAAGATACGACTGCTACCGATGAAGACGATATTAGTAAGTTGTTGGGTGGTGAAGATGTAGAAGCAGCAGAAGAAGAAAACCCAATTTTAGATAAAATGGTCTCTCCAGGTTTTCAAGGAAGACCAATATTGGCCACTTTCAAACTAAAGGATACTGCTGAAATAAACAGCTATTTGCGTATGCCGCAAGTACGTTCTTTACTTCCTGCAGAATATAGGTATGCAAAGTTTGTATGGGACCTTCCAAGAGATAGTGAAACAGAAGATGTAGGTGAAATTACATCATTGTACGCTATAAAAGGTAACCGAAACAACGAACCGCCATTATCTGGTGGTGTGGTGACCGATGCAACACAAACGTATGACCAAGTGGGGCAAGTTGCCGTTTCTATGCAAATGAATGGTAAAGGTGCTCGTATCTGGGAAGAATTGACCGGAGAAGCATATAAAAATCAAAGTCAGATTGCCATTGTACTGGATAACATTGTGTACTCTGCACCTGGTGTGACATCAGGGCCTATTTCAGGTGGTAGTAGTTCGATTACAGGAGACTTTAGTATTACCGAAGGACAAGATTTAGCAAACGTATTGCGTGCAGGTAAATTACCGGCATCTGCAGATATTATTCAAGCAGAAGTAGTTGGACCAACTTTAGGTCAAGAAGCTATTAGTAGTGGTATTATATCTTTCGTTCTTGCCTTGGCATTTGTATTGGTATGGATGATTTTCTACTATGGTAAAGCTGGTGCTTTTGCCGATGTTGCCTTGGTGGTAAACATCTTATTTATCTTCGGAATATTAGCAGGACTTGGTGCAGTATTAACCTTACCTGGTATTGCTGGTATTGTATTGACCATTGGTATTTCGGTCGATGCGAACGTACTTATCTTTGAGCGTATTCGCGAAGAACTCGCAAAAGGTAAAGCACAACGCGATGCCATTAAAGATGGTTTTAACAACGCATTGTCATCTATTCTCGATGCGAACATTACAACTGGACTTACCGGTTTAATATTATTGGTATTCGGTACAGGGCCTATCCAAGGATTTGCAACTACCTTATTAATAGGTATTCTTACCTCCTTGTTTACTGCAATCTTTATTACAAGATTGTTTATCGATATGTACGCTAAAAACGGGAAACCATTAACGTGTTCTACAGGAATGACTAAAAACCTGTTCAAGAACGTTAATATCAATTTCCTTGGAAAAAGAAAAGTAGCTTATATCATTTCAGGAATTTTGGTTACAATCAGTTTAATATCATTATTTACTAATGGATTAAACCAAGGGGTTGACTTTGTGGGTGGACGTACCTATACCGTGCGATTTGACAAAACGGTAGATGCTAAGAATATTGAGACTGACTTAGTCGATGTTTTTGGAAGTGTGGAAGCAAAAACATATGGTAGTGATAACCAACTTAAAATTACTACGAAGTATAAAGTTGATGAAGCAAGTGCTGAAGTAGATCAAGAAATTGAGCAAATGTTGTTTGAAGGGTTAAAACCTAACTTGCCAGCTAGTATGACCTATGAAGAATTTAAAGCTGATGAAGAAGGCAAGGAAGTAGGTAGAATGGAATACTACAAGGTAAGTCCTACCATCGCCGATGATATTAAGAAAGATTCGTTCTGGGCTGTATTAGGATCGTTAATAGTCGTGTTCTTATACATATTATTACGATTTAGAAGATGGCAATTTAGTTTAGGTGCAGTTGCAGCTGTATTCCACGATGTATTAATCGTGTTGGGTATCTTCTCGCTTACCTATAAGTTTATGCCATTTAATATGGAGATTGACCAATCGTTTATTGCGGCAATCTTGACGGTAATTGGGTACTCATTAAATGATACCGTGGTTGTATTTGACCGTATCCGTGAATTCTTTAATGAGCACAGTAGCTGGAAAATGAACCGTATAATCAACAGTGCATTAAACAGTACGCTAAGCCGTACGTTAAACACCTCGGTTACTACATTAATCGTATTGTTATCGATATTCCTTATAGGTGCAGAATCTATCCGTGGATTGATTTTCGCCTTAATAGTAGGTGTGCTAGTAGGTACATACTCATCGTTGTTCATTGCAACACCAGTATTCTACGATACCGTTAAGAAAAGAGGAATTGACCTTACCGAGAAAAAAGAAGAAGAGGAAGAAGAAAAACCGGAAGCTCTTAAAAAATAAGCTTTCTGTTTTCTTCGGAACTATAAAGAACGCCCGATTCAAAATTTGAATCGGGCGTTTTTTTTAACGGTTGATTACAAGAAGAATGAGCAGTAGGCACTTTAACCCTGGTCATTAATTATACTTATTTAAAAGTCCAAAATCGAACGGTGTCCATAAACAAGATTTTAAACCACTTTCTTTAAACCCTGTGTTTACCCAGCTATTAGAAGTCTTAAAACATGAATAACTCCCTTTAGATCTGTAAAAATTGTCCATTGAAGAGTACCCTTTGTCTTTAAGCATAATTTTCATTCCGTTTTCATTGGTCTGAAACGTATTTAGTAAATAGGTATTCAATTTTTGTAATTCAGAATCATTTACTTTTACTTCAACCCAATGTGTACTTTTTTCTTTGTATCGGGTTACATGCATTAAAGTTGTGCTTTTTAAAAATAGTGCTATAAATGCGTTTTTAAACGTCAAATCTCCCCAAGTTGGTGTGTTCATGTAAAAATTTTCATCTCCCCAACCAAATGACAAATACTCATCCGTTTCTCTATGTTTTATGCCAGACAAAACTAAACTATCTATATTCTTTTTTGGTATAACAATATTTAAATGAACTCCGTTTGTACTTAAATATATTGAGGTATTATAGGCTTTATCATCTGATTTTCGGTCAACAGGTATTGCCGTTAGAATCAAAGAAATAATTAAATATATAATTGGAAGTAGCAAAACATATAAAACCCATTTAAGTATCTTCTTGGCTATTTTCATATAGTTTTGTTTCTATATTTGATAACAGTGAGTGTAAAAAATAGTTGTGGGATTAAAGTTAATTAATTTTTGGGTTTGGCATAGACGACAGCAACTCCGAGTGGATTCGGACGCAGTCGAATCTGCCATAATATCGATTATATTCTTATTTGCTGGTTTATTCTTTTGTACTTTGCGACAATAGTTTTCTTATCGGTATTTTAAATTTCTGATAATTTTCAGGCACATGTAAAAATGGTTCTATTGTAAAACTAAAAGTGTGTTCACCATTAAAAATCCAATAATTTCCATTTAATTTTCCGTTTTTAGTTTTTATGTTTTGTTGCGGAATATTATTGATTGAAAATTGATTTTTATCTTCATTATACCAAATTCCCATAGTACGTAAATCTTTTTCATTTAAATAGGAAAAAGTTAAATATGGACTGAAACCCGATTTTGAAGATGTAATAGTTAATTTTTTGACAGGAAAATTGTTTAATTCTTTTGCAAAGTTAGTACCTCTTTCAACCCAATTAAAAATTTTATCCCATTGCTCTAATACAAGTGTCGAGTCTTTTTTAGATTGAATAATTGTAAACATTCCTTCCTGTCTAATTTCTATTTGTTGCACCTTTGGATATATAGTAACCTCTGTTTTTTCTGCAGCGATGAGTCCATCTTCTATTCCAAAAAAAGATGATAAAGCATAAAATATAATTGCTATGTGTTCCATTTAATAGTTTTAAGCTCATATTATTTTTCAGCTTATTACCAACGGTTTGGCTATGAGTAGTTGCGTGGGTTAGCGGTTAATTCAGCAAGTACACACCAAACTGAAAATCCGCGAGGATTTTCAGAAGTAGGCGAGAACAAGCAATTACTTATAGCCATTGTTGTAAAACGTATTTTTATAAATTTAAAATTCCGAATGTTTCTGTAAAGGGAATATCAATACTAATTATATCGAATTTTGGATTGGTTCCTTTCTTTAATAAAGCTAAAGTGTTTTTTGAACGAACGTCAGAAGTTACAAAATGACTAATGGTTTTATCTAAATCCGATTGAGCAAATAGTTTTGAATCGTTAGGGATTATTGCTCTAGGCGATAATTTCTCAACATTGATTTTATTTTGTGTAAAAATGATTTCGGCAAATTCTCCTGTTTTTTCAGCGTCTTTTAGGTTAAACGGAACGATTTGCACATTTTTTAGTGGTAAATCTTCAAGTTTTCCGAGAACACAATATTCTGCAATACTAATAGTAGAAATTTTTAAAGCTATTTCGTTTTCCAAGAAATACTTAAAATAACCAACAGCATTTGAATGAAGTGGGTCTTCGTCATTAAGAAGTCGGATAAAAAAACTTGTATCTAGTAGAACACTATGCTTCATATCCACCTCTTAAATTTAACAGCCATTCATCTGGATTAATGTTATTCCAGCTTTTTTTAGCTTTTTTAATTAGTGAATTCAGATAGTCGCTGTCAAATTTTGGTTGATAATCAATTAATTCTAGTAAAGAAAGTGATTTTGTGTCAATTTCGCCAGTTTCAATATTTTGTTTTCCGCTTGCTCTAACACCAAATTTTTTATAGAGTAAATTTTCTTCTCTTTCCTTTAAAAATTCTTCTCCAGTTTCAATCGATAAGTATCCATAATCCTTAGTGTCTAAATGGATGTTAGCTTTACTTTTACCGCCAACATCTTTTAGAATACCATAAAAATAGAATTCCGCTTCAACCCAAATATTTTCTGTTCTAAAATATTTAGTTGAAGGATTAATAGTTAATTCATAGTCGTCTTTGAGAGAAGTTTTAATTTGAAATTCATAATTTTTCTGACGAGATAAATTTTGAATATTTTCAATTGCTCTCGCAGTTTTTAATTCCAGAAAATCTATTGATTCATTCGCTTGAACTTGTCCTAAAACAGCACTAAATCCAATTACTGTTTGAATTGTTGTTTTAAACAAATGTCTCACAGAACCTTCTTGGATGTCATAAGTGATAATTGGTCTATTCTTCTTATTGTTTGGATATAGTAAGTCCTCAACATTTTGCAAAATCGTTGCAATATGCTTAATATCGTAGTTGTCAGGACTTAAAGTTTGATTGCCTGCTTTACCTACAACTCGGATTTCTATATCTCCTATTTTTTCCACAATTCAAAGATACAATTATTTTAATATGGTTTTCCGGTTTGTTTTTTCAATATGTTTTACAACATGAATATAAACGCATTATAATATCCAAGATTAATTATTAGCATTCCACTCGACAACATCCCCTTTTTCCAACTCCCAAGTGTCGCTAAGACCTGCGTTCACTTCTAATACATATTGCGCGGCGCCTTCAGATGGTAAAGAAGTAGGATCGTAGGGCTTAGCGTTTTTCTGGATACTCACGATTTCTTTATCACTGTTTATATAAATAATGTCAATACTAAACTCGGTGTTTTTCATATAAAACGAACGAGGGCGTGAATCTTCAAACACAAAAAGCATCCCTTGGCTATCGAGCATGCCCTTGCGGTACATCAAGCCGGTTTGGGTTTGGTATTCATCGTCGGCAATTTCGATATCTAACGTTGCGATGATAGAGTCAGTTTCCGCTTTTATTAAGGTCAGTTCGCCTTCTTTGGTAAAGGAAACTTCTTTGGTGATACTTTTTTGCTGGTTAGTTTTGTCCTTGCAACTAAAAACAGCACTCGTTAAAGCGATGCTGAGTAGGAGTACAATTGTTTTTTTCATAATTAATGTTTTTCAGTCATTTCGACGTTAGGAGAAATCACATCCTGCTAGTCACTTCTGAAATTCGCTTTCTTATTTAGATTTTGCTTTTTTTCACTCAGATGAGATCCCTCGTCGTTCCTCTGTCGGGATGACAACACCTTAAAAGATTATTTTTCATTACACTTCCTTCGGGTACTTCCGTTTAGACGACTGTATCATTAAATAGATTCCTATTAAAATAAAAGGAATACTCAACCACTGGCCAGTGTTGAGTGCCCATTCGGCACGGTTTTCTACTTGTGCTTCTTTTACAAATTCCACTAAAAACCGAACCGTCCAAAGTAGGATTAAGAACACTCCAAAAATATAACCCAAGTAGTGGCGTTTGTCGGTTTTCCAATAAATAAACCAAAGGATAAGGAATACCAAAATATAACCTCCGGCTTCATATAATTGGGCAGGATGCCTCGGAAACGTTTCGCCTAACTGCTTAAAAATAACACCAAAATCACTATTGGTTGGCTTCCCTATTATTTCAGAATTAATAAAATTACCAATACGAACAAAGATCCCACCACAAGCTACAGCAATGACAATACGGTCTAGAATCCAAAGCACCGGTTTTTTAATCACTTTTTTACTGTACATGAACATGGCAATGATAATGGCGATGGCAGCTCCGTGACTTGCTAACCCTTGAAAGCCTGTAAATTCAAACTCAGGAACGGTACGAATAGGCAATAATACAGAAAGTGGGTCCTCCCAAATGAGTTCAGTTTGATAAAAAATAACGTGCCCTAATCGTGCTCCTAAAAGCGTTGCGATAACTGTGTAAATAAAAAGGCTGTCCAGTTTTTCTTCGGAAACGTTTTCATTTTTATAAATCCGTTTCATAATAAACCACCCCAGGGTAAAGGCGACTACGAACATTAAACTGTAGTAACGTATCACAAAAAAACCAAGGTCAATCCCTTGAGAAGGGTCCCAGGTATAAGCTAAAAATTGTGTCATGTAGTAGAGTTTTATTGAGTACGTTTAAATTTCAGTCTTATTTCTGAAAATAAAGTACGATTGTAAAGATAGAAAATCCAACAGCTATACAAACCTTAGGGTGTTTCTTTTTTTGGAGGAACAGGATCGTAACCAGACCCACCCCAGGGATTACAACTAGCGATGCGTTTTATAGCCAACCAGCCACCTTTAAGCAATCCATGTTTTTGTAATGCTTCTACACTGTAATGAGAACAAGTAGGTGTGTAACGGCATGTGGAAGGCGTGAGTGGAGATATCACCTGTTGATACACCCGAATTAAAAATACAAAAGGGGCGATTAAGATTTTTTTCATTGGTTATACTAAAAATAATATTTTTTACTCACTACTCACTACTCACTACTCATTACTCACTACTCACTACTCACTACTTATTAAAATTAACTTTCCACCCAATTTTTAATAATTTCCTTTCCTTTAGGCGTCAATACACTTTCTGGGTGAAATTGTACCCCACGCACATCGTACAACTTATGACGTAGCGACATGATTTGTCCGTTGGGATCTACTGAAGTTATTTCCAAAACTTCTGGCAAATCTTCTTTGTTGACTACCCACGAGTGGTAGCGGCCTATTTCAATTTCATTATCCAACCCTTTAAACAAGGGTTCGTCATCGACTAAAATTGAAGCTTTGGTGGCAACTCCGTGAAATACTTCACTTAAGTTGATAATGCTTCCACCAAAAACTTCGCCAATGGCTTGTTGCCCTAAACAAACACCTAAAATAGGTTTTGAGGGAGCATAATGTTCAATTACTCTTTTTAATAATCCAGCTTCATCAGGCACGCCAGGACCAGGTGATAGTAAAATTTTATCATAACTTTCTGCTTCCTCAATGGTAAACTGGTCGTTCCGTTTTACGGTTACATCACAATCTAATTCTTCCAGATAATGCACTAAATTGTACACAAAACTATCGTAGTTGTCTATTACTAATATTTTCATATTAATGTCCGCGTAGGCGGGTATCTTTTTTTATTGTTTATATCTGTTCTGCTAATTCCAAGGCCTTTGTTAACGCGCCTAATTTGTTATAAACTTCCTGTAATTCGTTTTCTTCTTTACTTTCTGAAACCACTCCGGCGCCTGCTTGATAGTGCAAGGTATGGTTTTTACTCACAAACGAGCGAATGATGATGGCGTGGTTAAAATTTCCGCTGAAATCCATAAAACCAATGGCGCCACCATAAAACTCACGGCTTCGGTTTTCGTATTTCTCTAACAATTGCATCGCTTTGTGTTTGGGTGCGCCACTTAATGTTCCTGCCGGAAACGTGTCGGCCACCACTTGCATAGTAGGTGTTTCCTTATGTTTGTTGGCAGTTACCTTACTTACTAAATGTATTACGTGCGAAAAAAACTGAACCTCTCGATAGGTATCTACCGTTACATTATTTCCGTGGCGGCTTAAGTCGTTTCGAGCGAGGTCTACTAACATGACGTGTTCGCTGTTTTCTTTTTCGTCTGTGGAAAGCTGTTTTGCTAGTTCGGCGTCTTTTTCATCGTTTCCGGTACGTTTAAAGGTTCCAGCAATGGGGTGAATTTCGGCAACGTCGCCTTTTACCACCAATTGGGCTTCCGGTGAGCTTCCGAAGATTTTAAAGTTTCCGTAGTCAAAATAAAACAAATAGGGGGAAGGGTTTACACTTCGTAAGGCACGATACACGTTAAATTCGTCACCGGTAAAACCTTGTGAAAACCGTTTGCTGGGTACAATTTGGAACACATCGCCACGTGCGCAATGTTCTTTACATTTTCTCACTAATTCCTTAAAGCCTTCATCATCGATATTCGTTTGTACGTCACCTTTGGTTTGAAACGGATATTCTGCAAAGTTTTTTGACTTTAGCAATTGTTCCAGTTGCGGAATGTTGTTTTCTGTTTCGTAACAATGCGCAAACAGATACGCTTCGTTATTAAAATGATTAATGGCGATGATATTTTGGTACACAGCGTAATATAAATCGGGCATCTCTAGATTTTCATCTTTTTTTGAAATGTCTATGTTTTCAAAATATTGGACGGCATCGTACGCCATATAACCAAATAATCCATTGTTAATGAACTTTAAATCATTTTCTTCAGAAGAAAAAGAAGCAGCAAACTTATCAAGGATAGCCGGAACGTTTGTTTCAGAATTGATAGTGATTTCAGCCTTTTTTCCATCTGGAAATTCTTGCGTAATCACACCATTCATTACTTTAATGGAAGCAATGGGATTGCAACAAATGTAGCTGAAACTGTTGTCGTTGGCGTGATAGTCGCTACTTTCTAACAAAAGACTATTGGGGAATTTATCCCGTAGCCGCAAATAAACCGAAACCGGGGTTAACGTATCTGCCAATAGTTTTTTGGAATGTGTTTTTAATTGATATTTCATAATCTATTGTAAACAAAAAAGGCTTGTCGTGAAAGACAAGCCTTTGGTTTTATTAAATACCATGATGCTTTACTCACGAGTGTTTACGTGTGTAACATATGCCACCAGGTATGTTTGTTGTTTGCGTTCATAAACTTAGTTTTCAAAGATAGAAATGAAAGTTGTAAACCACAAATAACAAGTGCTTAAAATTTTAAGGTTACATCTAGTGTGAAATCGTTTGAGATGGTGTTGTCTCCCAAATTATCGAAGAAACTTCCCGATCCATATCGTACACCAAATTTAGTGCGGTCTATTTTAAAATTGGTCGTTGCAGCAGATTCTCCCATAACTAGGTCAAACGTTATTGACTCTGTTTTACCTTTAATGGTGATATCTCCATTTACAGCATAGGTGTTACCATTTTTGGTGGCACTGTTAATCACTAATTTTGAAGTAGCGTAATTGTCCACCCCAAAAAAATCATCACTTTTTAAGTGTCCTTCCAATTTTGCTTTGTCTTCTCCTTTAAGGTCAGTAACTGTTATGGAAGTCATATCGACTGTAAACTGTCCGCCGGTTAGTTGATCACCTTCCATTTCAAGATGTCCGTCTTGTAAGTTAATAGTCCCAGTGTGTGAGCCTAATACTTTTTTTCCTTTCCATTCAATGGTGCTTTCTTCAATGTTTATTTTCTTTTCCATAGTTGATGTAAATGAGGCCGTGCCTGCAGCGACAGCCAAGATTAATACTGATTTTAATACATTTTTCTTTTTCATAGCAATTTTTTTTTTGGTTAAATAGTAGTAAATAATTCTTCTTTTTCTTTTTGTAGTATAAGCTGGTTACTCATCGTTTCTTAATTTATCTAAGAGGTTATTTAGGGTTTCCAGTTCTTCTGTATTTAAATTTTTTACAGCATTTTCGTTTGCTTTTGTGATAATAGGATCTAATTCTTGTAATACAGTCAATCCCTTTTCAGTAATAAGAATTTCTATTTTCCTTCGGTTTTCGGGACAAACTTTTCGCGACACTAATTTTTTCTGAACCAACTTATCCACCAAACGAGTGGTATTACTGTTACGGTCAATCATACGTTCTTGTAGCGTAGATAGGTTGGCTGGTTTTCCTTTTTGGCCTCTTAAAATGCGCAGTACATTATACTGTTGATTGGTAAGGTTAAAATCTTTAAAAACCGAAGTAGCCATTTCTATTACCCGAGAGGTATAAGCTATGTTAATCACCGTTTTAGAGGCAATTTCCATTGGTTTTTTTGTCTTTATTACATCTTCAATCTTCATAATTGTATATACAATTGTTGTTGATACAAATGTATGTAGCTTTGCCTATTTAAAAAATACTTTAACAAAGTTTAACAAAGAGAAATGCTGAAAGCAAAGACTTTAATTTTGAAAAATTGGAAATATGTTGCGTGAAAGAAACGTTAAAACAAAACTGACAGTCAATAAGTTTGAATATATTTCGGGTATGAAAAAAATAGGATTACTACTGTTAATATTGGTGCTTCAAGCTTGTGCAGATGATAAAAAGAAGACAGAACCAAGAGTCGAACCTTCTGATGAGGTTTCTGAAGACATCCAAAATTTAGCTAAAGATGAGAAGATGGAAGAACCAATTTCGGTTAGAATACCTTCTTATGATTTTGAAACCTTTCAGAAAAAAATACTTCAGAAGAATAATGATACTACCTACGTAGTCAACTTTTGGGCCACGTGGTGTAAGCCCTGTGTAAAGGAACTGCCGTATTTTGAAAGAATCAATAAAGAATATGCCGATAAAAAGGTGAAAGTAATATTAGCAAGCTTAGACTTCCCCAATAAAGTACAGAGTCAGGTGGTTCCTTTTATAAAAAAGAACAAATTACATTCTGAAATTGTTTTGCTGGACGATGCCGATGCGAATAGCTGGATTCCGAAAGTTTCCGAAGAGTGGAGTGGAGCTATTCCTGCCACGGTGATTTATAAAAACGATAGCCGTACTTTTTACGAAAAATCGTTTACCTATGAAGAGTTAAAAACTGAAATACAAAAAATACTTTAAAATAATACTATTATGAAAGCAATATCTAAACACCTACCTATGGCCATAATGGCTTTTTTATTACTTGGGCTAAGCAGTTGTAAAAACGACAACAATAATCAGGAAAAAATTAAAACTGATCAAAAAGCCGAAGTAGCAATGGCTACGCCTGCAGAGGTTGAAACTGCCAAAGGCTACTCAATTGGGGACGAAGCAACCGATTTTAAATTAAAAGATGTGGACGGCGATATGGTTTCTTTATCTGACTATCCCGATGCAAAAGGATTTATTGTAATATTTACGTGTAACACCTGCCCATTTGCAGTGGCAAGTGAAGAGCGAATGGTTGCTTTGGATCAAGAGTTTAAAGGCAAAGGCTACCCGGTAATTGCCATTAACCCCAATAATCCTGAGGTACAACCAGACGACACCTACGAGTTAATGCAAGAAAAAGCAAAAGAAGCCGGATTTACCTTTCCATATTTGTATGACGAAAGCCAAACTATTTATGCAAAATACGGTGCGACCAAAACACCACACGTATATCTTTTGAATAAAGAGAATACTTCGGCAGGCTCAGCAACCCCAAAGTATATCGTAAAATATATTGGAGCCATTGACGATAACGTTCGTAATGCCGATGCCGTAAAAGATCGTTTTTTAGCCAATGCCATAAACGAATTATTGGCAGGAAAAGAGATAACGGTTAAAGAAACCAAAGCGATTGGTTGTACTGTAAAGCAGTAAAAATATTGTACTTTATATAATAAACCCGATTACGTTTAGTGGTCGGTTTTTTTTATTAAAAGAATTTTTATGAATCAAAAACTTGTAACGTTTTTTATTTTTTTGCGTCTATAGTAATGGGAATCCTTATTTTTACAAAAAATTAAAACGATGGATTTAAGCCAACAAGAATGGAGCGAAAAGCTTAACGCAGACGATAATTCACAGATTTTAGATGTGCGTACAGACGAAGAAGTTGCTGAAAAACAAATTCCGAATGCCAAACAGATGGACATTCAGAACCCGCCCAAGTTTATGGAAGAACTGCAACAGTTGGATGCTTCAAAAAACTATTATGTTTATTGCCGTTCGGGCGCTCGTAGTGCACAAGCCTGTGCTATTTTAAAGTCGCAAGGTTTTGAAAACTGTTATAATCTTTTAGGCGGTATTACTGAGTGGGAAGGCGAAACCGTTTCTTAAACTTTTCATCATGAAAAAATTATTATTACTACCTATATTAAGTTTGTTATTAATATTTCAATCTTGCGATGAAGCAAACTCAGACACGGTTGAGGTTATCAGCCCACAGCACTTTTTAGAGTCTCTGGAAAATGATGAGGATGGACAGCTAATTGATGTGCGTACTACCGAAGAATTTGGTGTAAGCCATATAAAGGAGGCTCAAAATATTTGTGTAACCGATGCCGATTTTGAAGAGAAAATTAAAACATTGGATAAAACAAAACCGGTGTATGTATACTGCCGAAGCGGTGGAAGAAGTGCCCGTGCCGCCAAAATATTAGAAGAAAAAGGTTTTACTAAAGTATACGACCTACAAGGCGGAATTACTTCTTGGGATGAAGAAGGGCTAGAAACTGAACAATAGCTTTATTACTTCTTAAAATAATTAACAGATTGATTTCTATCTAGTTAAATTGACGCTAAACATACGTTCAATTTTACTTTCTCTTGTGTTCAATAGCTATATTTAATATAATAATGAAGCTATTATGAGAAATCAAGACCAAATTATTCACGAAGAAATGCGTAAACTGATTAAAAAGAGTTGCGCGGTATCTACAAAATTAAACCCTGAATTCTACAGTTTTCAGAAGTCCTTATTGAAGTTCTTTTTTAATGCTGCTTCCGTAGTTATTGATCGAGACAACCAGACCATCACATTATATGGTGGGGCCATCATCGACCATTCACCCCGAACGCTATACGATATCAATCAACTGTCTGCAACAACCATTTCATATAGTAATTTAGAGGAAACATTAAAAGGGTGTCTTGAAAATGGGGAGAAAGCATCACGATTTTATAAATCGCAACTGTTCCACTATAATAACGTGGCTCAAGTGGTAACAGAGGATGCTATTAGTGCATAAAAAATTTATAGCAATACTCTTAAAAGTCGCCAACCCCACTTAGGCGGCTTTTTTATTGCTACAATTTGCGTTCTACTGTTTTTCCTTTTTTTATAAATAGTGTGGCGTCTTCCAAAACTAAATACAAACATGGTACAATTACCAAAATAATAGAGGTGGCAAAGATGATCCCGAAACCTAATGAAATAGCCATTGGGATTAAATGAAATGCTTGGCTAGAAGTTTCTAAAATAATAGGGGTCAAGCCTCCAAATGTAGTTAATGTCGTTAAGAGAATAGGACGAAAACGTCTTAGTCCGGCTTCGTGTATCGAGTCGTAAATAGAGCTGTCTTTCCTTTTTTTGTTTGCATAATCTATCATAATGAGCGAATCGTTTACAACCACCCCAGATAAGGCGATAACTCCCATTAAACTAACTATAGAAAGATCATAACCTAAAAGAATATGTCCAATTACGGCACCTACAATGCCAAAAGGAATAGCGGTCATAACAATTAAGGGCTGGGTATAACTGCTAAAAGCAATCGCTAATAGGGCGTACATAATCATCATAGCCATCGAAAAGCTACTCCATAACGATTGTGTGGATTCTCGCATATCGGCTTGGCTTCCTTCATATGTCCAGGTAATACCGGGATAGTCTGCGCGAAGTTGTGGCAATACTTCATTATTAATAGAAGCCAATACACGCCCTACTGCATTGGCGGGTTCTACATCCATCCCTACATTAATGACGCGACGCCCGTCACGTCGGTTTATATTGGTAAAGGCTTCTCGTTGGGTAACTGTTACAACATCGAGTAACGGAACTTCAACACTGTCCGGTGTACGTATCAAGAAGTTTTCTAGGTTTTGTAAATTCTTACGTTCCTCTAAAGGCAATTTAACACGGACTTCAATCTCGTTGATGCCTCTCAATTGGCGAATGGCGAGAGCTCCATAAAAAGCATCTCTCACTTGTCGTCCCACTTCGGTAGAGGTGAGGCCAAGGTTTCTACCTTCCGGTAACAATTTAAAGTCATATTGCAGTTTTCCTTTGTTATAATTATCGCTTACATCTCTCGTGTTATCAAATGCTTCTATCCTTTCAAAAAAAGCTTTGCTGGCACGCTCTAACGTTTCAACATCTGTATGACTTAAATCTAAACTAATATCTTGTTGATAACCACCGGGGCCTCGTTCTGCTTCAAATGTTATTTGATCTACTCCTGTAATATCACCAATGTTATCACGCCAAATGGCAATGAGTTCCCGAGCAGTCATGTCTCGATCATCTGGTGGAAGCATAACTATTTCAACATCGATAAAGTTTTGTCCTCGGACGTTGGTTTTAATCCCTTCGGCTACTTCGTAAAGATTATGTTCTTCAAACATTTTTTGGGTAGACTTCGTGATCTCTTCAGCTACTTTGGCAGCTTGGTCAGGGGTCGTGCCTACCGGAAGTCGTACCCCAGCTTCAATTTCGTCTGCTGCTACTTCGGGCATCATAATCATCCCCATATGGTCGCTGTAGCCATAACCCCCCACCACTAATAGTAGAGCTACTGCAATAGACAAGGTAATGTATCGATATTTAAGGCATTTATCTAAAAAGGGGCGATAGTGCTTATCAACAAAGCGTGTAAGGCCATTTGCAAAATATTGTTGTCCTTTTTCTAAGCGTAATACCCATTGTTTCTTTTTCTTCTTTTTTGAAAGGTGGCCTAAGTGTGAAGGCAGAATGAACAAGGCTTCTAAAAGTGAAACTGCTAAAATAACAATCACGACAGCCGGTAAGGGTTGCCAAAACTTCCCTGTTTCCCCAGGCATAAATAGAAGTGGAATAAAAGCTACAATAGTTGTGATAATGCTAAAGGTAACTGGTTTAGAAACATCTTTCGTTCCTTTAATGGCGGCTTCCATAAAGGGCAACCCTTTTTGTCGGTACTCGTAAATGTTTTCACCTACTACAATTGCATCATCTACCACAATACCTAATACAACCAGAAATCCAAACATCGATATCATATTAATACTGATGCCTATTAGCGGAAGTAGAATAACCCCTCCAATAAAGGAAATTGTCATTCCCATCATAACCCAAAAGGCGAGGCGGTATTCTAAGAATAACGTAAGGATAACCAAAACGATGATGATAGCAAGTATGCCATTTTCGGTTAGTAGCGATAATCGTTCACGGTAGTCTTCTGCACGGTTACTGTCAATACGGTATTGAACGCCAGGCGGTAACTGGAAATCATTCATAATCTCTTTTACCCTTTCTTCAATGTCTAAAGGGGATTGATCTCCTATTCGGAAAATTTCTAAATCGATGGAAGGGGTTTGGTTAAACTGACCATGAAAGCCGGTTTCTTCAAAACCATCAGTGATGGTGGCAATTTCAGAAAGAGTTACGCGAGCACCCGAATTGGAAGAAATTATGGTAATATCTCCAAACTCTTCTGCCCATTGCTTGCGTTCTTTCATCCGCAATAAAATCTCTTCGCTCTGTGTTTCTACGGCTCCTGCTGGTACATCTTCACTGGATTGTGCAACAATATCGGCCACTTGACCTAAAGTTAAATTGTATTGCCGTAAGTTATGTCGTGGTATTTCAATATGTGTAACGTAGTCCGGGACGTTCCCTATTTCTACCTGTGTGATTTCAGGATCACTTAATAGGCGGTTGCGTAACCGTTCCGTGAGATTACGTAGGGCGGTAATGTCCACATCTCCATAGAGGCCAATCTGCATGACATCCCGTTGTCTGGACTGAAGAGCTACTTGGGGTTGTTCTATATCGTCGGGGAAGGTTCGTATTCGGTTTACTGCCTGATCAATATCTTGAAAGGCTTTCATCCGGTCGGTTCCGGCTACTAATTCGATAAGGATTTCCCCAGAACCTTCATTGGCGGTGGAGACAATTTCTTTAATACCTTGTATGCCCCGGATGGCTTCTTCAACAGGTAATAAAATACCTTGTTCTACTTCGGCAGGGGCTGCGCCGGGATACACAACATTTACTTCAACAAAGTCAAGCTGAAACTGGGGGAATACTTCTTTTTGAATATTGAACATCGTCCAGATACCTCCACCAATCAAGAGAATCATGATTAAATTTGCAATAATGGAATTCCTGGCCATATACCCAATGACTCCTTCCTTTCTCACTTTATTTTCTTGATTCTCTTCCACGCTTATTGCTCTTCTTTACTTTTGTTTTGAGTTGAATTTTGAATAGAATCGGTTGCTTCTTTCCGAAGAGCAATGCCTTCGGCCACAGTACTTAAGTTGGTGATAACCACTTGTTCGTTATCTTCTATTCCTGAACGGATATAGGCATATTTTGAATCGGTGAGTATAATATCTACTTTTCGAATACTTAATTTTCCATCATTCATAACCCAAACGGTTTGGTTGCTACGGATATATCCTCGATCGAGACGAACCACATCTTCTATAGTGGTAGCTTCTATATGCGCTTCTACGAAAGAACCTATTATTAATTTAGGAAGATCACTGTCCGATTCGTAGCCTAATGGGTCCGGTACTTTTACCAAAACTCTAGCCAAACGAGTTTGATTGTCCAATGCACCTATCTGCTTGGTTAGGTATCCTACCCGGTAGGTGTCGTTCTCCCAAGCTGTGGTGTGTTTTATTTTCACCGTAGATCCCTTTTCGTTTTCGATAGTAGGAAAGGTAAGCCACTTCAACTTTGAAACCGGAACGGTAACCGTGACCCAATAATAATCGGCACCTACCAAACGCCCTAAATTATCTCCAGGGGCGACTTGAGAACCTTCGGTTACATTTTGACTAAGAACATGTGCATCAAAAGGGGCTTTGATGGTAGTTCTTGCAACATTTGTTTCTGCTTGATTAACAGAAGCTTTCGCTGCTTTAACGGTAGCTCGCACAGCATCTAATTGCGGTCGCCTTAAAACCAACTGCCGTTCTTTATCACTTAACGAATCAATACCAGCTAATTCTAGATCTTTTTCAGCTACTTGTTGCCTCCCCATTTCTACATCTAAATTGGTTTGTGCTTGAAGCAGTTCACTCTGTCTTAGTTCTAACGTATTTCTGAAATCTGAAGGATCTATCTGCAATAGTGTTTGCCCTTTTTTTACAAAACTACCCGGTGTAAAATTAGAAGACCTACGGATAACTTGCCCACTAACTAAAGGGCTGAGCATAACATCTTCAACAGGTTGTACGGTCCCGGTAGCTTGTAAAGTAGGTTGATAGTTGCCTTTATTAACCTGTACTGTGTTTACAAGCATAGCAGTTTGTTTGGTAGCTCCTTCACTTTCGGCAGTAGGTTCTGTAGAAAAGATAAGGAAAGTAATTGCTACTGCTGCGAGTAGAATAACCAAACATATCAGGATTATTGTTTTCTTTTTCATACAAGTAGTACTTTTTTTGTTGCTATGGAGTTGCCGGGTTTTCTATTTCAAATCCACCGGCCAAGGCACGATATAGGTCAATTCGTATTTCCAATTGAGTTTGTTCAGCAGCAATTAAATCCCTTCTTAATTGTTGTTCTTGGTTTAAGGTAAGCAAGACATCTAGGTATTCACTAGCACCGTATAAATATTCAATTTTTAATTGACGACTTGTTTTTTCGGCCAGTTCTAATTGTCGTTTTAGGCTTTCCAATTGTTCTTTTTGTTTTTGCTCCTGAAGCAGGGCATCTTCTACTTCGCGAAAGGAATTAAGTACGGTTTGGCCATAGTTATATAATTGCTGATTTTTTAATGCTTCGGTGCGGTCTATTTCAGCGCGGATTTGTCCTCCATAAAATAAGGGAGCCGCTAAATTTGCAGCCAAACTATATGCCCATTCCTTAAAAAGGTCGCTGTAATCATTAGCGCGAAACTGCCCTGTTGCGGAGACCGAAAGGCGAGGGTATTGACTGCGTACCGCCTCAGCCATATCACGGTCGGCTGCTAATAAAAAATGTTGTGCCTGCTGTACATCGGGACGGTTTCTAATGAGTTCTAAAGGGAGGCCAGTATCTGGAAAAGGTGGCAAACTAGGTAAACTGTCTGTAGGTGTTGGTATCGGATTGTTTTGAGGTGCTTCTCCTAACAGTACAGCCAATTGATTTTTTAAGAGGGCGACATCGGTTTCGTAGCCAATTTTTAAAGTACGGGTAGCCTCTGATAATTGACGCTGCCTCAATATATCAACCGCTCGGGTTTGACCACTGCTAAACCGTGTTTGAATTAATTCTACAATATCATCATTGGTCTTTATTTGTTGGTTCGCTAATACCAATTGCCGTTGCGCGGTTACTAGTCGATACCAGGTAGTGGCAATTTGAGTGGATAGTACCAAAGCAGTTGTTTGGTAATCGTAGTAACTTGCTTTTGCTCGAAAGGCTTCGGCTTGCTTGGCAGAACGGAGTCGTCCCCAGAGATCGAGCTCATAAGAAGCAGAAAGTCCTAATTGTATGTCTTCACCACCAGTAAAATCGGCTTGGGGTCTGTTTAAGGATGTTCTGGCATTGGCTTCTACTTGTGGCCACAAGGTGGAAGCTTGGCGTTTTTGTATGGCCCTAGCTGCTAATACTTGTTGCCAAGTAGCTGCTAATTCCATATTTTTACTCAAAGCGCTATCTATTAGTTTGTTAAGTGTAGTGTCCTTTAAAGAGATCCACCATTTTTCGGGAATTACTTCTGTTCCGGTATATGAAAAAGGTTGCGGTTCCTCTAAAGGAGGTGGAATGTTAGTGATCTTTGGCGCACAGGCGTTAACAATGCATAGGAAGAGTAATGCCAAGAGTATCTTAGATAAACAAGGACACCGAAAGGCAGACCGGCTGCAAGGGCACGTACTATTGACATTCTTATAACTAATAGCAGGGTACAATTTAATGCAAATACCTCCCGATGTATATTTATAAATCTCGGTAGAAGATGCAATTTTTTTATTCCGCAGGATGCGAATTCACTTTTTTCTTAAAGTTAGCATTTTTTTAATAAGTTGACAAATAACAAGTTGATCTTGTCATATTTGAAGTATCTTTTGAGTAAATTTTTCTCTTATGAAATTAGATTAATAAAAGAAGCTGTTAAAATTAATTATTCTTTACCCGTGTTGGCCAAGAGTATATTAGGTTTATCTGTTATGATACCGTCAACATTCATTTCAATCAAACGCTGCATGCTTTTTTCAGAATTTACAGTCCAAGCATATACTTTTAAACCTCTTTTTTGTAGCTTTTTTTTATAGGAAGGAAACCAAATTAAGCTATGATAATAAACCCCCACGGTTTCAATTCCCGGAACATCTGAATCGCTTAACGGACTTAATACAAATAATCCAGTTCGATATATTGGATAGGTACTTTTAAAATCTTTAATAAACTTTTTATCAAAGGAAAACACTTCCACTTTTTCAGACATATTGTGTTTTTTTAGAAGGTCTGCCAAAGTTGCTCCTATTTGTGGATACGCTTTTGTATTTTTTACTTCAATAAGTAATTTGGTATCACTTTCTTTAACAAGAAGTAAAACTTCTTCTAAAGAGGGAACCCTAATTGGGGTATTGAATTCTGCGAAGTCATGGTCAATTTCCAATTGTTTTATTTCTTTAAAGGTAAGAGCGCCAATTTTTCCTTTTCCGTTAGTAGTTCTATTCACTTTTTTATCGTGCATAACCACTATTACTCCATCTTTTGATTGGTGCACATCTACTTCAATTTTATCTACAGAAAGCGTAAGTGCTTTACGTACGGCTTCTAACGTGTTTTCAGGTGCCAAAGCTGCGGCGCCTCGATGTGCTATTGTTTCCATTTTTAAAGTAGTTTTAAGGGTATCAATGGTAATTGTATATTTTCCTTGGTTATTTTGCCATTCTGAATCGTTAATCACAAATTTTATGTGTTCTTCGTTTTTAACGGTAACCCACAAATTTCGGTCATTGTTTAATATGCCGTAAATATCTTCTTCAGGAAAAGGACGCCATTTGTTGTTACTTTTTTGTTGGATGCTAACTGCCCCGTGATGAAAAGACTGAAGTTCTTGTAGGTCATATACATCACCAATACCCATTCCGAAAATACCTGCTTCTGTCCCACTCGCAGTGTTAAAACCAGTAAAGGTTCCCAACTTTACTTTTCCTTTAGCACGTATATTTAAGGACAGCAGTGTACTATCGGGTATTCCAGTGACTTTCCATTCGTTTTTAGTATCAGGAACCTTCGTGACAAAAGGGCTGTAAGAAGTAATTTCAAAGCCATGCTTGTCTTCCCAAAAGGATTGGTTAGTAAGTCTAAGGTATAAACTAGCTGCAACCGGAATGGTGAGAAGCACAAAAAAGAGGGTGATTAATGAACGTTTCATTTTCTTATGTTTTAAGGGAGTAAAGGAAGCTGTGTTAAAATAATGTTTTAAAGTAGGGTGGGTAAACTCATATCCGGCACCTACCACGCGAATAAACCTAAGGTTTGAACTTTCTTCTAAAAAACGAATGTAGTTGATAGGGCCAGAATTATCCAACCAAATTAAAAGGCGAAGTGAGTAATGGCTGATGACATCTAGGCCTCCAAACCATAAAAAAGCCAGAATACCGAACGCAATTCCAGCTTTTATTGCTTTTATAATAGAAGTGAGTTCATTTTCCAATATTCCTATACTGCTGCCCAGTACAATGCACATCACCACTCCTACAATAATACCGGCGCGTGTAGCATTTAGCAAGGAGCGTTTAATACCAAAATTAGGTTTAAACGTGTGCTCTTTTTTTATTTTTTTATCAATAAGGGTGTCGCTGTCTTTTAAATAGCCCATAATACCAAAAAGAATAAAACCAAATATGAAACCGAAGAAAAAGGAAAGTAAATAAACATTATCGATATATAGTTTTTCTTCTAACCACAATCCAAAACCAGAGCTGCCTACTACATTGGTAATAACAAAAGAAAGAATGTTTAATAACAATCCAAGAATAATGCCCCCAACGGTTCCGTACCGAAAAAAGCCCTTGGCATTCCTACTTAGTTTTTCTACCGAGCGTATGTCTAAGTTTATTTGTTGCCAACGGGCTCTAAACCCAAAAATCAAGGCCATTAATATACCAATTAATACGCCCACATTTGCTTCGGTAGTAGAGAATAGGCCGTTTAAAAACATTTCTTTTTCTAAGGCATTATTACGGGGTGAGGAAAAACCATAGTACGCCCAAAGAATGAAAACCATGGGAACTAAAAACCATAAAATATTAGAAAGGTAATGACGCAGTTTAATACGAGTGGATGTGCTATGCAATACTTCATATACATTACCGGTCTTAGTGGCTGTTTTTCTTTTTGTTCTAAATAGATAAATAACCAAAGTGGCTGTAAACCCTGATAGAATTGCTGCGTTTAGAAAATCAAAAGGGCCAGACATAAAAAAACCAACGGCGATGGAGATGAAAAATGCCATTAGGATACGTGATAATATATAATAGTGAAGCCGCATTCTTTTGGAAGAAAGAAATAGCGGCTGTAACTCTTCAATAAAAAAAGAATGTTCTTCTTGCCGAGCGATACTTTGCAACCAGTTTCTGATAGCGTTTGGACCAGAGGTTACTTTTCGTTGGGAAAGAAACGCAGTGTTTTCTAAAACAAAAGCATCATATTTTTGCCACAACTTGCTAAATATGTCTATGTCGCTACCGGTTTCCAGTTTTTCAATTTCAGTAGCGTCAATATCGCGTATGGTCACTGCCAGTAAAAATAAGGCCATAGGATAACGAGCAAAACTCTTTAGCTTGCTGCTTTTTTCAAAAATTTCTTTAAAACGGTCGCGTGTATCTAAATTATTGGTAATGGCTTCCACTTGTTCAGGCGATAGTGGTTGTAATTCATATACCCGAAATGTTTGTTTAATATCAAGGTCTTTTTTTTCTAGATATGTTGCTATTTCGAAAAATACCTTTGGACGCGAGATAAGTGTTACAGGATTTATGCGAGCGTATTCATTTATTTCTAAAATACAACGCTCCCGCATTTCTTGTGTCATTTGGTCTAATCCATCTAGAAAAGGGACCATCTTATGTGCCCTAATAAAATAATCTGCATTTTTTGCATCAATCCTGTACAGCTTATCTAATTCTTGCTGTAGCCATTCTTTAACTGTTTGGTCTTTTTTCCATGAGGATAAGGAAAAATAAACAGGAACCAGATCTATTTTTTCTTCTTTTAATTGGTGTGCTATGTAATCGAAAATAGCAGAGGTTTTCCCAACGCCGGCAGGACCAATAATTGCAAAGCTTTGTCCGTTAAAAGATTGCGTTTTTTTAATTAAATCGTGTAATCTTCCTTGTACAATTTTAGAGTCTCCATTAATACTGGTTACTTTCCAGTTTAGGGTTTTAATAAACTTTAATTCACTTTTTTCTATGAGGGCTAAATTTTTACTACATAAGTTGTGTACGTCGGTTTTTAAACGCTGTAACAGCGTATTTTGAGCATTTTCTGTAAGTATTGGATCGATGGTAAATTCTTCTTTTTTTTTAATACCAAGAAAAGCTAAGGACTTTTTAATGCCAGTATTAATTTGATCATCGAATATAATTTTCAGAAGATATAATAAAACAGAAATGGAGGATAACCCAAATAGAGCCAGTAGATTATCTGCCCATCCAGAGTGATATAAGAGGTATAATGGAATACCAATACCTAATATAACAAGTAAGATCCTTTTTTTCATATGATTAATGAAGCAGAAGGTATGGTTTTATTAGTTAGTTTTTTGGGGAAGGACTATAAATTTACATGCAATTATTTGATTATGAAAGGGTAGAGGTTAAATTTAACTGTGTTTTTATTTATAAAAAAATGTAAAAGTTTACTAATTACAGTTATAGGTAAAGAGCAGGTCGTTTTTAGAATAAGTATATAAATTTTAATATAGCTTTATCGGTAGAAAAATTTACATATGCGATAGGTGTTTCAAATTATTTTTGAACGCCCTGTAATATCTTGTCTTGTACTTTTCGATCGCCACTCGTATGAAGGATGGATACATCGCCAGTGGACTCCAAAATTGCTGCGTGGACTTCATTTAAATTAAATACATTGGCTTCACGTAGTTTAGCGATGAGGTCATCTTCACCCATATTGGTCGCTTTTAGATTCTTATAGATTATTTGTCCGTCTTTCATGAGTAGGATGGGCGAGTTGGTTGCTATTTTTTTAAAATGATCCGATTTCCGAACCAATAACGCAAATATCGACTGAAAGGCAATAATTCCTCCTAAAGCAATAGCGCCTTTTACCAACGATTGGTCACTATTTAGCACAATAGAAGCAAGAATAGACCCAATAGCAATGGTAGAGGCAAAATCGAAACTTGACATTTTGGCAAAAGTCCGTAAACCAGAAATTCGGGTAATAATGATGATACTTGTAAAAATAAGCAGTATCGATATAATTACTTTCCCTAATACACTGGGAGTAGCGGTAATCCAATTTTCCATGATTAAGTGATTTTATAGTGTATTTTAAAGGTATTGTTTTTATGAAAAATAAAAGGTATGTTCAAAAAACTTGTAATATCCTTGTTCTTTTATGAATAAAAAGAGTATTGGAAGCAGGCAATTTTGTAATGAGACTAACCTGTGCCAAACTAAAACCCTTGTATTAAAGTCAATTGATTTTTATATTTTCATTAAAACTAAAAACTTTTTATAAGGTTTCGCTTGCTATCTTATATTTATACTATAGTACTACTTCTTTTTATGCCCTACCCGAATTAAAACCGAATCATCTCTGGATTAAAAGTTGGTTTTTAATTCAAGGACTTGTTGTTTAAATGGTTGCCGTGAGCTTTGAGCTTTGAGCGATGAATATTGAGCCTTTAGCAAAAAATCAGTTGGCACTAGCAGTTTTGTTTTTAAAAAAATTGCTGGTGGTTTCATTTTTTATAAATCAACCACATACGAAAACCGTTTTATTAACCGATAGTTCTCTGTAAAGGCTGTAATAGGAGTTTTCAGTAATTTTTCATTGTCTTTTTTAAGTGCTGTCAGTAGGTTGGCTGTTGCGTGGCGTATTACCAATTTTTGGGGTTTAGGACTTCCCAAATTCGATATGCCTCCCGTTTTTTCAGTTTCCATAAAAAAGCTTTCAAATAGTTGGCTGGAATTGCTGTTTTGTAAAAATGCCAAAAAATCCCCGTACAAAGATTTAAAACTGCCAATGGGCAATGCCAATAAAAACAATACTGCCGCAGTTTTGTTTTTCCCTAAATTGTTTGGATAGTCCTCGTGTGCTTTTACAATACGGAAAATATTGACAAACCGTTTAATGGCCCTCGGACTGGATCCTACTATAATCGACATATTTTGAATGCTTTCCAGCTCTTCTGTTGAAAAAACAAGTGACTCATAGGGTACGGTTTTTATTTTCAATTTAGGAGCAGTTTCCTTTTTTTTATTTGTTGTTTCTGAATCTTCGGTTGAAGAAACCACTTCAGATTTTGTAGATGGGTCTTTTTCTTTTTCAGGATTGGCATCTATTTTATTTGTGTCTGAAACAGCAAGATTATTGGTGATACTTTCACTTTGAACAGTATCCGAAGGCTCTGGAACGGTTTCGGCCAATGTTTTCAGCATATGCTTTACATTTTTGTCCGATGCGCTTTTCAGGTTAAACGGTACTTGAAATATTTTTTCCAGATACGTGGATGGGCTGATGGATTCCTGTCCATTTTGTTCTGCTTTATTTTCAAATTGCAGTCTGTGCCGTTTTATCAGGGCATTTTTAACCCATCGTGGATCTACCCCGACCACTACCACAAACAAAGGGTAGGCCATTAACAAATTGACCGCTTCCAGTACTTCCACCACCCGTTCTTCGGGGCATCGGTCTAGGTCGTCAATGTAAAGGACAATCCGTTCCAGTGGTTTTTCGAAATAGTCATTAAATTGAGTCCCATCGTCCGGGTCCATGTTTTTTATTTCGGTATTGTGATCGGTAAAAAGTTCGCTCAAGGTTTCAAAATCTTTCCTTATGGTTGAAATAATGCCCAAATGTTCTGCATAGTCCTTGCTTACGCTTTTACGTTCTATAAAGGAATAGAGGGCTTCGGTAGATAGCGTGTTTTCGAGCCTAAATTGCAATTCGGCCTGTTCTTTGGCAGTAAGGGTAATTTGATGATTGAGGCTTTCCAGTTCTCTTCTAAGATACTCCATTTCCAACTCCGCAGCTTTCTGTTGCTGTTTAAAATCGATGGTGGCCTGTTCTTTTTTCTGTAAATAGTTGTTTTTAATGGCCCAAAAGGAAGCGATTATAGGCTGCATTTTATTGTAAGTGTCTATTCCACGGATCCACAATGCGCCCAATACGGTGAGTAGGGACCATATTCCGGCCGGAAAAGTAAAATAGGTTGCGCCAATAAGCCTTGATAAATAGACCACAGCAATAGGAACTAAAACAATAATGGCAATAATAAACAATACCCATAGTATGTTTTTCCACCAAGTATCTTTTCGAAAAAAGAGTTTTAAAAACGATCCGGCGGATTTAGATTGTTCGTACAGTTTTTCTGGGGTTTGCCAATATTTTTCAGGAATTATCTTCTTTAGTTCCTTTTTGTTTTTGATTATGGATTCATTGTCCTGTAAGGCATCTTCTATTTTTTCATGTACGCGGAACTGTTTGTCCACTTCATTCAATGCTTCGTAAAGCGAGGCCGTTTTAATTTCTTTTATCTTATTGTCCAGTTTTATTTTAATTTCCGCTTTTTTGTCTTTTAACGAAGTAAGACGCGTATCGACAATCGATTTTTTATTTTCCAGTTCTTCTAAGGCTTCGTTGGTAATGTTCAATTTTTGGGTAAGGGCTTTTTCCACTTCAGACTTCATTTTTTGAGCTGAAGTGTCTTGGTCTATATAGTATTGCAACCCTTCAAAAATACGGGTCACCATGCTCGCCCATAAATTGGAATCCATATAGGACCAAGCGTTAAAGTGTACTTGGGCAACGCCCTTACAAAAATGACTTCCTTGGCTCTGTTGCGTTAACCCATCGATCTGTTCGCGTAGCTTTCGCATAAAAAAACTCTTTCCCGAACCCCATTTTCCGAACAACGCAATGGCCAAGGGCGGTAAAAAGGTTTTGGCGGCCATAACGTGGGCAAAGGCCGAAATATCATTTGAAATATCCAAATGGTCCTTCCCAATGTCCGCATCGCTTATAAGTCCGGCTATGGTATGGGCAACGGGGCTGTCGGACTGTATGTTCAAGAAAGCTTCAATTTTCTGCAGTTTGTCTTCATCAAAATAACGCAATATGGTTTGCATTTCTGTTGGCGTTAGGGTGGCGATGGGGTCTGGATTGCTTTTTAACGCATAGATGTTGAGGCCAAAATTGATCAAAAACCAATTTATGGCCAACTGGTTTCCATTTTTTGGGTTGTGATCGACAATACCTACTGCTTTGATGAACAGGTGGTCCATTTTGCCCGTCTCGTCCGTTCCCCTTAAAAAAACAACATCCCCTGTTTTCAATTGGTTGATGAACTTTTGGAGGGATTGACTGCTGCGGTTTTCCCAAAAACCTTCTTTTGCAAACTCAACTGCGTGCTCGTTGCCTTGCCATTTGGAGGCCGCTACGTAAAAATTTTTGTTTTGAAGAAAAGGCGAAGTCATGAACTTTTTTACCCGTTGTGGGCTAGATTGCTCATCAGTGCCAGAAACTGGATGTTCATTCCCCATTTGGCGGTTGGCGGCATCATTATCAGGCTGTGTCATGGGTTCAAAACCAGGGTCTGGCGTGGTGTCTTCTTCATTGAATTTACTGCCAGAAGTGTAAGGGTCAGAAAATTCCGGGTCAATAGATGGTTTTCTGGTTTGTGTTTTTCCACCATAGGTGTGCGGGTCGGGAAATTTGGGATCGGTTGTCGTTTTCCTTTTTTGGCGTTTTGCTCCTCCTTTTTGTATTATTTCAGGATTGCTTTCAGGCTTATCGATATCGTCAAGGTCCAATACCGTAACCCGTATGCGGGTGCCCGATTGCAGTTGCGATTCCAGTTCAAATTTATCGTTGCCGGCCAAGGTAAATTCATACACCAAAAAATACTGGGTTTCGTTGCCAAAAATGGTAGCTGCCTCTTGGATATCGGCATGCTTTTCGCTGGAAACGAATTCGACTTCAAAGAATTTGGATTCAGGGTGGATATCGACCACCACCTTGTTTTCCACATCGCCCAAAGCAAAATTAAAGTTTTTTTGGTTGGGCAAACGAACTTCTTTTAGCAGTTTGAACCCATAGGTTGCCTCTAGTGCTTTCTTTACCCTATCTGTAAAATTGGATCTTTCCATGGCAGTATGGGTTATTGTTCTGACTTTTACTATAATACCTTTTCGGTATATCTTGTTAAATGTAACGCTTTTCTATGTATTTGGTATATGTCACACTTGATTACGATGTAGGAAAAAGATGTGTTGGTTATCGTTGGCTGTAAACAATAGTAGCGGGCAGTATGCAGCGGCGGTGTGCAGTAGTGGTAAATACACGACCGTTATACCTTGACAAACTATTTACAGTTATAAATCGATTAATTAGCTAAGTGTAGTTTTTTATATAAAGGTTTGTTTTAAAGTTTACTACTTAAAGAAATTTTCTAAAATATAGTGGAGATTATCCCTAATACTTCAGAAAGTTTATATTTTTATCACCTCAACATTTTTTAACCTACACCTTCCTTTATGAAAATACTGCTTTTAACTATCATCTTTTTAGTGTCCTTATCGATGTTCTCTCAAGAAGATTATCAATTAAACATTGATGGCAAAACAACCCCTATAGCATTGGACACCCCCTATCAGATTAAAGTGGGAAAGAAAATGATAGACGTAACCTTAAGCATAAGGGATACCCTTACTTATATCGATTCGTTTCTTCAGTTCAGCTATCCCAATTCATATAAGGTAAGTGAAATGGAGTTGGAGCAAGGCATTACCCAAAAAGTTTTAATGACCGCTGAAGGCTCCGGTTTTATGGTTCAGGAATATTCCAGTCTAGACCCGTCGATGATGCAAGAATTGTTATTAAAGGAGGTGACGAAAGAAAGTAAAGAATACGGCTATACCGAAAAGCGAGAAGATTATGAGCGTACCGTGCGTTCCGGGCAGACGTTAAAAGTGCTTCGCTCCGTATTAACCTATAAAGATGATATTGCTATTTACGAAATTAGCAGTTTTTCCAAAAAAGATGAAGGTTTACTATTGATGACCATTGATATGAACGTAAGTGAAAATGGTCCAGGCAAACGGCTGATTAATATGATATGGGATAGCATTGAGTTTAAGTAAGTTGTTTTTTTAATTCTTAATCAAGTATGGTATGGACCAATCTAACTAATGAGGATTCACTAGAAGTTGTATTGAAAATCTTGTCCATATGTAAAAGTTTATAGAAATAGGATTGCCTACTCAGCCTCTTTTCATCTGCTTAGAAAACTTATCATGCAGTCGACCATTTTTTATTAAACCGAATTTCCCTTTATTGTTAGTCCCGTTGGCAGGCCGAACCACCTTCTAATTCAATAATGATGTTTTGTATACTTTTACATTACTAATAGGTTAGAAGAGAAATTAGCAACAATTCAAATTTCTTATAAAGTCTTAAAGAATACCCATGAAAAAACATCCTAAGAAACCGTGGCCTACCAAAGAGGCTATGATGCAGGTTTATGAAAATAACCTGTGGGGCGGAGATAAAACGGAATTTTATTCGGGCTTGGGTTCTCATGATGCTGAAGTGGTAACTAAGTATATAAACGTAGTTTCTGCTTTTTTAAAGGAGTTGAAAACACCACCCGTGGTTTGTGATTTGGGTTGTGGGGATTTTAATGTGGGGAATGAACTGGTGCAATTCGCCAAGGAGTATAAAGCTATCGACATTGTCCCTGATTTGATCGCCCGTAATAAAAAAACATTCAGAATAGATAATGTAGCTTTTTATACCCTAGATATTGCCATAGATGCATTGCCTACTGGGGACTGTGCGATTGTAAGACAGGTGTTGCAGCATCTATCCAATACTGAAATCAAAGCTATCGTCGAAAAATTATATCGATTTAAGTATGTGATCCTTACCGAACACCTACCGGAAGGGGTGTTTATACCCAATACCGATATTATTTCGGGCCAGGGCATTCGTTTAAAAAAGAAGAGTGGCGTCAATCTGTTGGCGGCTCCCTTTCATTTTAAAGTAATAGAAGAAAAAGAGTTGTTCTCTTTACCGTCGCCTGACGGTACGGGGCGTTTAGTGACGACTTTGTATAAGGTTTTTTAAGTATGGCTACCTTTAAAAAACGAGACGTTACTTCGTTTTTCCAAGCCCATTTTCTGAAAACTTATCATTCGGCCGATTCCTTTTATTAAACCGAATTTCCACTTGTTGCTTGCCCCAGTTACGGGCTGCATCTTCATCTAGCCCCATGTAAATATCGATTTTCTTGTTCCAGCGTTTGTTCATTTTGTCTTTAACTATATAAGTACCAGGTAGGCCATCGATTTCAATTTCTTCATTATGATCCAACCCCAATTTGATGAGGTCGCGTGATACGGCAATGGCTCGTTCGCCAGGTTTTAAAATATCGCCCCAAGCGGCTAAAGAAGGATTCCCTCTTTTCGTTTGATGCTCCACCGAGTTATAAGCCGTAGCGGTTACGGTCATGGTGGTCATTTTTTTCTGTTGTTCCTTGGTTTCGGCACAACCGAGCAATAGAATGGCTAGGGAAAGGATGAGTAATGGAATAAGATAGTTGTGCTTTTTGAATTTCATAGTATATATAAAATACAAAAAAGGAGTGTAAATGCCTGAAATTAAGCGAATAATATTATGCTTTACACCTCCTTACGCAATACCTCCAAAGGAGAACTGCGCAATACGGTTTGGATGTTGCTTAAGCCAATGGCTACCACGAGTAGTGTAATGCCTGGTAAAAACACCAGAAAAGGAACCAAAGAGGGTACAAACGGTTCTTTGAAAACAAACAGTGCCAAGCATAAGCTACTTAATAAAGCCAGTATAATCCCAACCAAACTTCCCAGTAGGCCTAAAAAGACATATTCCAATGCTGAAATGGTTAAAATCTGTTTGTTTTTGGCACCCAAAGTACGGAGTAACACACTTTCTTTAATTCGTTGGTATTTGCTGGTTCTTACAGAACCAATCAAGACAATAATTCCTGTAAGAATACTAAAGAAAGCCATAAAATTGATTACCCAAGATACTTGTTCTAAAATATCTTCTACCAAGGTATAAACTTGTCGCAGATCGATAATGGTTACGTTCGGAAAGGTGGCAACCAAATCCCGTTGCAATGCTGCAGAGCCTTTTTCGTTTTTTACTTGGGTAGTAAACACATGAAACTGAGGTGCTTCTTCCAACACACCCTTCGGAAATACTACGGAAAAGTTAAGTTGCATTTGTGCCCAATCTACTTGACGGATGCTACCCACAACGGTTTCCATAAGTACTCCTTGCACATTGAAAACAACAGGATCGCCCACGGCTAGTTTTGCATCTTCAGCTAGATTGTCTGAAATTGAAATATACACAGGATCACCCGCTTCCTTTTGTGGATACCAGGTGCCTTCCAACAATGCTTCGGAAGGGGTAAGGGCCTCGCGATAGGTGGTTCTAAATTCGTGATTTAAAATCCAACCCCGAATTTGGCGTGTGCTATCTTGGCGGATTTCATTCACTGACCTTCCATTAATACTATGCATACGCATCGTCACCAAAGGAATGGTGTTAAGCACCGGCAATCCCTTATTGGTAATACGTTCTGCTACCGAATCACGCTGTTTCGATTGAATATCCAAGATAATCATATTGGCAGTTTCCGAAGTCTTTTCAATTTCTGTCTTTGCTAATAAAATATCTTTGGTAAAATACAAGGTGCTAATTAAAAATGTTCCCAACCCTATGGCAACTACCAGCACAACGGTTTGGTTGTTGGGTCTAAATAAGTTGAGTAAACTTTGACGTGCCGTAAAGCTCCATCGCTTCGGAAAAAAACGTTTCACCATTTTTATAAAAAACAGAGCGACACTTGCCAATACGGCAAACGTAATAACGGTTCCACCTACAAATGCTAATGCATACAGCGAATCTTTAATAAGCCATAGGGAGAATAAAAACAGGAATACCAGAATGGCGCCAAATACCAAAAAGCGAATTTTTCTGGGTTCTTGAGATGATTTTTCATCCACACGTAATACATCTAAAGGCGACACATACCAAGTTCTCAATAAGGGTAGCAGCGCAAATAAGACGGACATACATAGTCCAAGTAGCACACCAATAACAATAGGTTGCGTTGTAATAGAGATTGTAAGGGAAAAGGGCAAAAACTCTTTGAGTAAATAAGGGAATAACTCTTGAATACCAACGCCTATCAGCGACCCGATAAGTCCTCCAATGATTCCAATTCCAGCAATTTGAATTAAATAAATCAGAAAACTTTGGAGTCTGGATGTGCCCATACACTTTAAAACTGCGATGGCTTTCAATTTTTCTTTTATATAGATATGCACCGAACTGGCGATGCCAATACATCCTAACAACAAGGCAATAAATGCTGCTAGGTTTAGGAATTTCCCAACATTGTCATACCGTCTTCCTAAGCGTTCGGTCGTGCTGGTATGTGTGTCTAGATCGGCATTTTCTAAATCCAATACGGGTTCGAGCTTGTCTTGAAGTTGCTGTAAGTTTACCGTATCGGCTACTTTATAGAAATATTGGTATTCCTTTCGGCTTCCAAATTGCAACAAATCCGTAGCTTCAATAAATCGATAGGGAATAATGACAGGCGGTGCTACCGAACTTGAAAAGGCAGAGCTTCCCGGAATCGATTGTAAGGCACCCGCAATGGGAAGCGTTAGTTCGCCAACTTTTATAGAATCACCTGGTTTCACATTAAACTGAAGCATTAAGGTGGCATCTACCAATGCACCTCCTGATTTTTGATAGGTTGTTGCTACTTCAGTAGGTTGGCTTTCAAGTTTGCCATAAAAAGGAAAGTCCCCTTCCAGACCGCGCACCTGTACCAGTTTAGTGCCGCCATTCTTCGGAAAAGCTACCATGGATACAAAGTTTACCTCTCTTGCATCCGGTTGTAACGAATCGATAATCGCTTGCGCGCGTTCTGTTGGAATTTGCTTCGCATCGATAATAAAATCGGCACCCATCAAGGTTTTTGATTGGCGCTGAATGTTATCCTTTAAATTCGTACTGAATAATTGAATGGAAACGACCGCCGCAATGCCCAAAATAATAGATGCCATAAATAGCAGCAAGCGCACTTTGCTGGCTTTGGCATCGCGCCATGCCATTTTAAATAGCCAAAATATATTTAAGTTTTTGTGGGATTTCAATTTGTTCAAAATACGGTAGTAGGTTGGTTTGTAACTGTTTTTCCGCCTTTAAGCGTCAATATTTGCTGCGTACGGTTGGCTAACTCTAAATCGTGGGTAACGATCACCAAGGTGGTTCCGTTTTCTTTATTTAAGTCTAATAATAATTGGATAACCTTTTCACCGGTTTCAGCATCTAGGTTTCCTGTTGGTTCGTCTGCAAATAAAATAGAAGGTTTGTTGACAAACGCCCGTGCCAGTGCCACTCGTTGCTGTTCACCGCCTGATAATTGAGAAGGGTAGTGGTGAACGCGGTCTGCCAAGCCTACTTTTTCTAATAAATCCTTGCTTTTCTGTATCGCATCTTTTGCACCTTGCAACTCTAAAGGAACGCTTACATTTTCAAGTGCCGTAAGGGTGGGTAACAATTGAAAATTCTGAAAAATAAATCCGACTTCTTCATTTCGTAATTGCGCACGTTGGTCTTCATCCAAGTTTTTTAAATTTTGTCCGCAAAGAATTACGGAACCCGCATTGGGCGCATCTAAACCGGCGCACAATCCCAATAAGGTGGTCTTACCACTTCCTGAAGGTCCTACAATTGAAAAGGTTTGGCCTCTTTCCACATCGAAGGTAATGTCGTGCAAAACTGTTAATTGCTTGTTACCACTAGTATATGTCTTTTCCAAACCGGTAATCTTTAATATCTTTGGCATGATCTTAATTTAAATAACAACGAATGTTCAGCCCACATAATAATCATTTTCAGTTTAATTTCCCACCTTCATCGAAGCTGAAACTCATAAAGTTTAGTTATTTTTTTATAGCTTTTTTTCTTTTGTCTTGTGGCGATGCAAAAACCGAAAAAGCGACGGAAGAGCAAAAAACCACGGAACAAACGGAAGACACTGTAGCAACTGAGACTGCGACCAAATCCATTCTATTTTTTGGGGATAGTATCACCGCCGGCTATGGACTGGATGATAGCAATGACGCCTTTCCGGGTGTGTTGCAACAAAAGATTGATTCGTTGGGCTTAGGTTATACGGTGATTAATTCTGGTGTAAGTGGCGAAACAACTGCAGGCGGTAGTAGCCGAATTGATTGGGTAATAAAACAGAATCCGACTATTTTTGTGTTGGAATTAGGTGCCAACGATGGCTTGCGAGGTGTGCCTTTATCTGAAACACGTTCCAATCTTCAAGAAATAATAAATACGGTACGAGAAAAAAGTCCAGAGACGAAAATTATCCTTGCCGGTATGCAATTACCTCCAAATATGGGGCAAGAATATACACAGGAATTCAAACAACTTTATGTAGACTTAGCCGAAAAAAATGATCTTGCATTTATCCCATTTATTTTAAAAGATGTTGGTGGAATTGCGGCATTGAACCAAGCAGATGGTATTCACCCAACGGTTGAAGGGCATAAAATAGTGGCTAATACGGTATGGGAAACCTTAAAACCCATGCTGTAATACGAATTTTTGAGGATATAAAATTAGTGTCTTAGATATACTTTCTTCTACCTTGTAACATCCAAATGCCTAATCCTAGTGTTGGTGTGGATATATTAGACCAAAAGAAATTACTAATTACTACTGAAATAAGATATAGGAGTTTCTAAATATAATATGAAAATTAAGGCATTCATAGCTTATTCGTAATAATCAAAACCTATTTTAAAACATAAAAGCACATCTTCTGTAAGGGAATATGCACAGTAACAATACGATAGCAAAGATTTCGGTTGCAATTTTTGTAAGACTATTGAATTATTTTTAAGTTTGCGCTTTTAAAATTCAATTTCATTGTTTTTTTGCTAATAAAAGATTAATTTTTTTATGAAATATTCAAGATTTTGTTGTGTTTTTATTTTGTTGTTGTTTTCGGTCTGTTTCCTTCAAGCGCAAAGCGACACCTCCTCACAAATAAAGGTAGAAGTAAAGCTTGAAAATCCTTCAAAAGAAATTAATAACGGTATTGCTACGATTAAAGTAGAAGGAGGCTCTGCTCCCTACAAGTATAAATGGAGTAATCAAGCTACCTCGTTGGAAGCTACAAAATCTAGGGACCTCATAGAAGGGATGGAGCACTCAGTAGTGGTAACCGATGCTACTGGAAATTCGGTTACAGAAAAGTTTACCATTCCTACAGAATCAATAACTGAAACCTTTAACAGTAAGGTTCAACCGGCGGTTGATTTTTTAGGCAGTATCTTGTTTTGGGATCCATTTGCGGCTTTGGGTATATATGATCCTGTTGTTTATACCAATTTCAAACAAATTCCCATTCCTAACTGGGATGCCACAACTAACAAAACCTATTACTTAAAAACTTGGTTGCAGCCCGAAGGAGCCGTTGTAAAGGAAGGCGACAAGATAGCTATTTTAGAAACAGACGAGAAGGTAACTGCCCCAGTCTATGCTTCTGTAAATGGTAGGCTTCAATATTTGGTACTGGAAGGCGATCAAATATTCAACCCCAATAATACCACCGATGTAATTGAACAAGGCGCACATATGTTGGCGCTAGTCGAGTATGACGAGCCGCAACCTTTGCAATATCCAAATGGCGATATTAAAACCAACACCATTCCGTTTATTGTAATCTGGCTTATTTTGGGGAGTATCTTTTTTACCTTTCGTTTGGGCTTTATCAATATTCGAGGATTTACGCATTCTATCGATTTAGCAAAAGGGAAGTATGACGATCCTGATGCCCCAGGAACCATTACACACTTTCAAGCGATGGCCACAGCAGTTTCTGCCACGGTAGGTCTAGGAAACATTGCCGGGGTAGCGGTTGCCATTTCCTTGGGAGGTGCCGGAGCGACGTTCTGGATGTTTATGGCAGGTTTCTTTGCGATGTCCTTAAAATTTGCAGAATGTACTTTAGGTGTGAAATACCGTATTATTGAAAACGGCCGCATCTTTGGCGGTCCTATGAATTACTTACGCTACGGACTCGAAAAAAGAAATTTAAAGGGATTAGGTAAATTTTTGGCAGCACTATTCGCAGTTTTAGGGGTGATTGCTTCCTTTGGTGGCGGAAATATGCTACAATCCAATCAAGCTTTCAAAATTGTATCAGAGCAACTTCCTTTCTTGGAAGGCTACGGTTTTTGGTTTGGAGTAGGTTTCGCTGTCTTGGTGGGAATCGTAATTATAGGTGGAATTAATAGTATAGCCCGGGTAACGGGACGCGTCGTGCCTTTTATGGCAATCGTTTATATAGTTGGGTGTTTGATTGTAATCGGAACCCATATTGAAAATATTGGCGGAGCTTTTTCAGCAATTTTTAATGGAGCCTTTTCTGCCGATGCCTTAAAAGGTGGTTTTATAGGGGTGCTGATAATTGGGTTGCAAAGAGCAGCCTTCTCCAGTGAAGCAGGAGTTGGGTCAGCGGCCATTGCCCACAGTGCGTCTAAAACCAATAACCCCATAGCAGATGGTTTTACTTCTTTGGTAGAACCTTTTATCGATACAATGGTCGTTTGCACTATGACGGCTTTGGTGTTAATTTTTACAGGAATGCACGAGGTTGATGGACTTGGAGGCGTAGAGTTAACCTCCGATGCTTTTGGTAGTGTAATCTCTTGGTTTCCTGCTGTGCTTGCTTTTGCGGTATTTCTGTTTGCTTTTTCAACCATGGTTTCTTGGTCGTATTATGGCATGCGATCGTGGACGTATCTTTTTGGGCGTAGTAAAGAGTCTGAAATTATTTACAAAGTAATGTTCTTAATATTTGTTGTATTGGGTGCTTCTGCTAGCTTAGGAGCCGTGTTAAGTTTTTCAGATATGATGATTTTAGCTATGTCGTTCCCTAATATTATTGGTCTTTACATTATGTCACCTGAAATACGAGCTGATATGGCTGCCTATTGGGAAAAACTTAAAAAAGGAGAGCTGTATATTAATGCCAAGTATAGAAAAGCTTAGATACAGATACTTACTTGAAGAGTATTGTTATAAGCGGTTTTACCTTTGTTGAATAAAGAAAGGTAAAAACCGCTTCTTTTTTTCACCAAATACTTCATATTTTTGCAAAATGAGTTTACCACTTACACAACAAGAATTGCACAATCTAGCTATGAATATAGTTGGTAAAGAACTTGAAGCAAACGGTTTTGAGTTTTTAGGTGTCAATTCTAAATTAAAAAAAGACCCTCAATTTGTAGCTTTAAAAAATAAAGACCTACATTTTATTATCGTTAGGGCAGTTACCTATCCCGAGGATGCCAATACCTACGATCCTGTTTTTATGCAAACTATAAAAGCCCATGCCGAAAAGTTTGAGGCCAAAACCTATTATGCAGGAGTTGGGCTGGGTCACGGAAGCGATTATGCAAAACCCGTATTAAAAAATGAAGATTATACAATGGTCTACAATGGTTTACAGATAATAACATGAAGTATTTACTAATAATAGCAACCTTCTTTCTGTTGGTTTCTTGTACTGAAAAAAATCAAGAGGTTGCTTATGTTGAAGGAAAAGCGTTTGGTACCACATACCACATCAAATACTATTCCCAACAAGAGTTTAAAGCTCAAAAGGGGATTGACTCAATCGTAAATTCAGTAAATCAATCTGTAAGTACGTATTTACCTGAAAGTGATATTTCCAAGATAAACCGTGGCGACTCAACTATCATAATTGATAAAACGTTTGAGGATGTCTTTATTCTTTCTGAAGATATCTACAAAAAAACCAATGGATATTTCGATCCTACTATTGGTGTGCTTCGCAATGCATACGGTTTTGGCGATGTGAAACCACTTCAGGAAATTGATAGTATTACTTTAGATTCCTTGATGCAATTCGTAGGGTTTAATAAGGTAGCACTTACTTCTGAAAAAACCATTCAGAAGAAAAACCCACAGATTTATTTTGATTTCAACGCCATTGCAAAAGGTTATGGAATTGATTTAATTGGAAGTTACTTGGAAAAAAATGGTGTTACAGATTACTTAATTGAATTAGGGGGTGAAATCTTAGCAAAAGGAACCAACTTAGCACAACAAAAACCATGGATTGTTGGGATTGAAGCTATTAATTCAGACATCGATAACCGAAGTTTTGCTGAAACCATTCCGTTGAAAAATCAAGCAATGGCTTCGTCAGGTAATTATAGAAAATTTAGAATAGATTCCCTTAGCGGTAAAAAATACGTTCACACTATAAACCCACTCACAGGAAAAGCCGAACAAAGCGATGTGACCAGCGCAACCGTAATTGCTCCTACTTGTGCAGAAGCAGATGCCTATGCTACTTCTTTTATGGCACTAGGACTTGAAAAGTCTAAAAAACTATTAAAAAGTTTACCAAGTGTGGAAGCGTATTTAACCTATACAGATTCTTTAAATCAACAGAAAGAATTTTTAACAACGGGAATGAAAGTGAAAGCTGCTGCTAATTAGTTCTTTTTACAAACCGGTAACAACTCACCTTTTGCCAAGCGATAAGTATTGATTTCTTCTTCGGAAAAAGTTTTCGTGTAATCAACTGCTTGAACTGAAAACCCTACTGAAGCCAGTTTGTCAAAATAATCCATTCCATAGATACGAACGTGATCGTATTGTCCAAAAATTCTAGCGCGCTCTTTAGGATCTGTTATCGAATCGTCTTCAAAAGTAATTTTTCGGTCATTTTCTAAAGGAATTTGCAAGATAGCTGTCCCGCCAGGAGCTAAAATTCGGTACAATTCTTTCATCGCTTTAGTATCATCGGGGATGTGCTCTAAAACGTGGTTACAGATGATAAAGTCAAATTCACTATTTTTAAAAGGCAAGTCGCAGATGTCAGCTTTTACATCTGCAATGGGGGAGTTTAAATCGGTCGTTATGTACTCTAGATTTTCCATCTTTCTGAAACGTTTGTAAAATGCTTGTTCAGGGGCAAAATGAAGTACTTTTAATTTTGAAGTAAAGAACAACGTTTCCTTTTTCAAATATAACCAACAAAGTCGGTGGCGTTCTAATGATAACGTACCGGGTGCCAATACATTTTCACGCACTTTTTCATATCCATACGGTAAAAACTTGCGGTAGGATTGACCGTCTATAGGGTCTGTGTATTTGTTGCCTCTTAAAAAAAAGGCTATGAAGGGACTAACCAAATAACTTAACCGAATTAATAACGGTCGTGGAATAATATTCAGAAAAAAAGTAGATAGCTTTTGCATGGCTGAACAGGTTACAGCACCAATTCTTTTTGACGGAATTCAAGCTCTTCATCACTTTCAATCCCTAGGGCATCATAAATATAAGCGAAGGTAGAAAGCAATTCTGGTTTTCCATTTACTAAGGCTACGTTGTGTTCAAAATGCGCACTCGGTTTACGGTCTGCAGTTAAAATGGTCCAACCGTCTTTTAACTGTTCAATACGGCGTGTCCCTAAGTTAATCATAGGTTCAATGGCAACCGTCATTCCTTCGACAAACTTTTTTCCACGACCTCTACGACCATAGTTTGGCATTTCGGGGTCTTCGTGCATTTTTCTTCCCAAACCGTGGCCAACCAATTCACGCACTACACCATAACCGTGATCTTCGCAATATTTTTGAATGGCATATCCTACATCACCTACACGATTTCCTTTTTTAAACTCACGAATACCAATATAGAGTGATTCTTTGGTAACTTGTAAAAGTTTTTTTACTTCAGGTGCCACTTCGCCTACCTCAAACGTATAGGCGTGATCACCATAAAATCCATTTTTTATAGCTCCACAATCTATGGAAATGATATCGCCCTCTTTGTAGGGAATATCATTTGGAATGCCGTGAACCACTTCAGCATTCGGGCTCATACATAGGCTGTTTGGAAAATCATACAACCCTAAAAAACCAGGAACAGCACCGTGGTCCCTAATAAATTCTTCGGCAAGTTTATCTAACTGAAGGGAGGTAGCGCCAGGTTTTACTTCTTTTGCAAGCATGCCCAACGTTTTGGAAACGATTATGGCCGCTTCCCGCATTAGTTCAATTTCTTCGTTGTTTTTTGGTATGATCATTTTTTTCTTTTTTAAAAAGGAAGCCATCCTCTTTTTCTTTTTTTGGTTTTTTCAACCGGTTTTTCTTCGCCAATAAGTTGCTGGTATATTTGTCCCCACTCTAATAAACCGCCAATGTTTCGGTCGTCGATAAAAATATCAGCATTTATTTTTCGGCTGTATTTCGGGTCGAATTTTTCTTCAGGAAAACTTTTATTTACTGAATAAAATACTATGCCATTACCCTTACAAAACTCAACAGCATCATCCAATGTTTTTCCATTTCTGTATGTCCACAAAATTAACCGATGCCCTTTTTCCTGAAGTTTTTTCATCGTATCAAAGGCAAACAGCTTGGGTTTACCAATATTTGGATATTGATCTTCAACGATGGTGCCGTCAAAATCTACCGCGATGGTTAATGTTTCAGAAATCATAGCTTATTTTGAACGGCAAAAATACAAATATTACGGCACTTATTCTTCGTAAGCGTGTTTGTAATCTGCGTCGCTTACAATTGCGTAGATGTCTTTTTCGAGACTTTCTTGAGCGTGTTCAACAAAACGGCCAATTTCTTCCCCATCTCTATAAAAAATTAGGGTAGGCACATAGTTTATGTCTAAAGTGTTCTCGTAACCCTCTTCAGTCAATTTTTGATGGTCCATAGCGTACAGCGTGAGGTTGTCAAGATTATAGTCTACATATTCCATAATTTTATAAAATGCAGGGATTTCACGCTGACTGTCAGAACACCAAGACCCCATAAAGGCTGTTATTTTCACTTCATTTAACAGAGGTTTTATTTTTTGAGCTGTGACTGTATCTAGTGTGTGAAAATCTTTGTTCTCTTGAAACCATTCGGCATACGTTTCTTTGCTAAAAGCCTCTTTGTTTATTTTTCCTAAGAGCATTTTACCACCGTCTTCCTCATCGGGCACTTCTTTATTTATTGTTTTGGTCTCCTCTTTTTCAACCAGTGTTTTTTCTGGAGTTTTCTCTTTTTTATTTTGGTTTGGGGAGCCACAAGTTACACATGCTATAGCTGTTAGTATAAAAGCTAGTTTTTTCATATATTTTTTAGATTAAGGAATCCTGTGTCATGGATTCGGGTTTTGTAATCCCCATTAGTTTTAAAACTGTGGGTGCAATATCGCTTAAAATACCTTTGTTTACGGTTTTAATTTCCTCGTCAACAATTATAATGGGGACGGGGTTTGTAGTGTGCGCAGTGTTGGGTGACCCATCTGGGTTTCGCATGGTTTCGCTATTTCCGTGGTCTGCTAGCACTATAGTTGTGTACTCATTGTCAAGCGCAGCTTCTATGATGCTTTTAGTACAACTGTCAACCGTTTCGCAGGCTTTTACGGCAGCTTCAAAAACACCGGTGTGTCCTACCATATCTGGGTTAGCAAAGTTCAGGCAGATAAAATCGGCTGATTTTGAATTTATCTCAGGAATAATTTTATCCCGAATTTCATAAGCGCTCATTTCCGGCTGAATATCGTACGTAGCAACTTTTGGGGAAGGACATAAAATCCGTTTTTCGCCTTTAAAGGGTTTCTCACGACCGCCCGAAAAGAAGAAAGTAACGTGCGGGTATTTTTCAGTTTCGGCAATGCGTATTTGGGTTTTGTTGTTTTGTTCTAGGACCTCACCCAATGTTTCTTTAATGTTCTTTTTGTTGTAAACGACTTCTATGTTTTTAAACGATTCGTCGTAATTGGTCAATGTGATAAACTTCAATGGAAGTTTTTTCATTTTATGTTCCGGAAAATCTTGTTGCGTTAACGCTTCGGTAAGTTGACGACCTCTATCTGTTCTGAAGTTAAAGAAAATAACAACATCATCTTTTTCAATTGTAGCTACGGGTTTATCGTTTTCCGTTAGTACGATGGGTTCGATAAACTCATCCGTAACATTTTTAGCATAACTATCTTTGATGCTCTGCACGGCATTGCTAGAAGTTTTTCCTTTTCCGAAGACTAATAAATCATACGCTTTTTTTACCCGTTCCCAACGTTTATCACGGTCCATAGCGTAATATCTGCCAATTATGGATGCTAACTTTCCATTGGTTTTTTGTAAATGCTTCTGCAGTTCTTCAATATGTCCAACGCCCGATTTAGGATCGACGTCACGCCCATCGGTAAAAGCGTGGACAAACATATTTTTAACACCTTCACTATCAGCTGCAGTAAGTAGCCCTTTTAAATGGTTTATGTGCGAATGTACCCCTCCATTAGAAACCAAGCCGATAAAATGAATATTTTTATTATGATTTTTAGCGAATTTAAAGGCATCGCTTAAAACAGTTTCGTCTTTTAGGGTGTTGTTTTCTATAGCTAGGTTAATCTTTGCCAAATCTTGATAGACAATACGTCCGGCACCCAGATTCATATGGCCCACTTCGCTATTTCCCATTTGCCCATCTGGAAGTCCTACGTTCATACCGTGAGTAAGCAATTGATTATTAGGATATTTTTTGTAAAGTGAATCTATAAAAGGGGTTTCGGCTTGTTCAATGGCAGAAACGGCTGGTTCTTGGGTAATTCCCCATCCGTCAAGGATGAGTAAAAGGACTTTTTTGTTCATAGCTATAATTGAGGTGCAAAGATACTAATTATGAAAAAGAAGCACTGGTTTAAAACCCAGCTATCCTCCATACTTTTCTATGGCTTCTTCAATTTTTTCAATACGATTTTCTGGATCTGGATGGGTGCTTTTAAATTCGGGTAAGCGGTTTGGGCCGGCAGCAGCTTTTAATATTTTCATTACTTCAATCATTTCGTGTGGATTGTATCCTGCGTCGATCATAAAGCGTACGCCAAGATCGTCACTTTCCAATTCGTCACCGCGCCCGTTGCCAAGTAACACGTTCTGGCCTATTCCAGCGACTAAACCACCAGCATCGGCACCAACGGAGGCTCCTTGAGAGACTGTTTGCCAAAATTCGGTTTCTGCAATTCGTTCTGCGGAATGACGCCCTAATACGTGACCAATTTCATGACCTAAAACACCTGCTAATTGATCTTCATTACTAAGCTGAGAAAATAGTGCTTGTGTAATAAATATTTGTCCGCCAGGAAGCGCAAAGGCATTTATGGTTTCATTATCGGCTAACAAGTGAAATTCATATTGGTAAGGTGTGTCTTTAGCCATGCTGTTGTTAACTAACTTTGCACCGACCATATCTACATAGTTTTGTCTGCTTTGATCTTGATAGAGCCCGCCATATTGATCAATCATTTGCGGGGCGCTTTGAAGACCAATGGCAATTTCTTTTTCCGTGGTCATCGATATAGTCTGCTCTTTTCCTGTATATGGATTTTCTTCAGTGTTTGCACACTTTTTAAAAAAAGCAAAGGCAACGATGGCAAGGCCTATAAAAATCCTAATTTTCCAACTGCGTCTAGATGCCATGAGTTTGATTTTTAAAAAACTAAGTTACGAAAGTAATTTGGGATTGATATCAAGAATATTTTCAGAACGGTACTTTTCAATAAATGCTTCAGAAAAATGCTCGCTTCCTTTAATTTTTTCTTCTTTCAAAATGGCTTGGACATCCAATTTTTTATACTCTTGAAGCATTGGTTTTGATACAGGGGCATAACTAAAATGCCAAGGCTCGTACTTAAAACCTTTTCGGTTCGCATTGTTGGTGTAGACTTCATAAAATCCGTACGAGTTTGCGTGTTCTGTAAGCCAATCTTTTAATTTGCAAAAAGGACCCGTGCCATGAAAATGTTTAGCCAATAAAACACTTTCAGGTCGTGGAGCATTACTGTCTATAATATCTATATCGGTACCCCAATGATGTCTAGATGTGCCAGGAATGGTTGAATATTCAATTATTTTTTCAATAGCTTGAATAGGTGAGAGGCCTTGCTGCGTAAAACGATTGTATTTACCTTCAAAAATTTGTTTTTGCCGTTCAAAGCTACGATATGCAGAGACTATTTCAATCTGTATGGCTTCTTTCGAGGCAGCTTCCTTCATTTTTAAAAATGCTTTTTTAGCTTCCTTGTGCATTTTCGAAGTATAACTATCACCTACAATATCCGGGTTGCCTTTTCCTATTAATTGATCAACAGTAAATTGTTGTTGGTTGCTGGAAAAGGAAAGGTGCGGTAAAACAGCTAAGGCGGTTGTTGAAAGTATCGAGGTTTTTATAAATTTTTTTCGGTTCATTTGCTATCTTCGATGTTTAATTAAAAGTACTATTATTATAAAACTTATGGAACTCTCTTTTGGTATAATTCCTCCTTCTGAAATTTTAACTATTATTCCATTACTTCAAAAACTGGAAGAAAATACGGTTCCTGAATCGGTTTCGCGGGAACGTGTTTTGGCAATGGCTCAAGAAAACTATGAATGTTTGGGCATTTACGATTCAGAAAAACTAATAGGTATTTGTGGGCTATGGTTTCAAACACGCCATTATGCCGGTAAAAATATGGAACTGGACCACGTCTATATTGATGATGTGTATAGAAGCAAAGGCGTAGGGAAAAAATTAATGGAATATGTTACTGAATACGCTAAAGAGAAAAAATGTAATTGGTTAGAGCTTAATACGTATGTACATAATTTCCCTTCCCATAAATTTTATTACAATCAGGGATTTGTTGCAAAGGGATATCATTTTGTAAAGGAACTTTAAGTATCTTATTAAAGGGTAAGTTGACTGAGTGAAGTTGAAGTCTCAACCTCAATTGGCTTTTTACCTTGTTTAAAAATACGGGCGCTGTGTTCGCCCTCCAATACAATTGAACTGCCCTTAACCCGTAACCAACTACCTTCTCTTAATCCCACTACTGGAATAGTATTTTGGGTGTGGAATTCTTTGATGCGGGTTTCACGGGTTTCGCCCATATGTTTACTTGTTGGGTCTGGGTCTAAATAATGTGCGTTTACGTTAAAGGGAATTACTCCCAATGTTTTAAATGAAGGTGGATATACAATAGGCATATCGTTTGTGTTTTTCATGCTTACCCCACAAATATTGCTTCCGGCACTTGTTCCTAAATACGGAGTTCCATTGAAAATAGCTTCCCGTAATGGTTCCATTACTTGATTTTTATATAGCGAATTAACCAAAACAAAGGTGTTGCCGCCTCCGGTAAAAATTCCTGAAGCTTCTTTAATTGCCGTAACAGGATCTTTAAAAGTGTGGAGCCCAACAACTTTTTTGTTCAGTTTTTCAAATGCTTCTGAAGCTTTTTCAGTATATTCATCGTGAGAAATGCCACTGGGGCGGGCGTAGGGAATAAAAAGAATTTCATCCGTTTCAGAAAAAAGTTCGGTCAAAGGTTGGGTTAAATAATCTAAATATGTTCCATTATAAATGGTTGAGGTACTGGCAACAAGTATGTTTTTCATGGTGTGGCGTAAAAATTATATGATAAATTTAACAAACGTAATATAAAAAATAGCGTCTTTAAATTGTAATTTAACTAACCATGCGTAATATAATATTTATATTGCTTCTTTTTTGTCCATTTCTGTTGCTAGCTCAAGAAGTGGATAGAAGCTTGATTAATGGTTTTATAACAGCCCCTGCCAGCGAAGATATTGAAGGAGTTAGTGTTTATAATAAATCTACTCAAAAGGGAACCGTTACAAACGACAAGGGTGAATTTAAGCTTGAAGTAGGTAATAACGATCGGGTATTGGTGACCGCGCTTCAATTTCAAAGTTTTACCGTGATTGTGGATAAGGGGGTTGTGGACAGTAAAACGATGAAAATTTATTTAAATCCTGCTGTAAACCAATTGGAAGAAGTAATTGTAAGGCCTTATGATCTTTCTGGCAATATTGTAGCCGATGTAAATAGGGTGAAAACGTACACTTTTGTTCCTAAAATGGACCTTTCGTATGAGGCTTTAAATTTTGAATACGAATTTACTGCCGATGCACTTACCAAAGTTGATGGAAATGCAGCTGAGGAGGCATTGCATAACAATAGCCTGAAAAATGGTGCTAATCTGTTAGGGATTATAGGATTGTTATTTCCAAAAGACATAAATATCGATCTCATTACAAATAAAAGTATTGAAGATAGGTTGCAAATTTCGAGAACGCTCCGCCAGCGTTTCAGTAATGCGTACATTTTTGAGACGTTTGAAATACCCAAAGAAAAAGCCAACGATTTTCTGTTTTTTGTTGAAGAACATGGTTTAACCGAAACCATGCTCAAAGCTGAAAACGAAATGAAATTATTGGATTTTATGTACAAACAAAGTGAATTGTATAAAAACAACCGTGAACAAAATTAAACTTCTATTGGTGTTTTTTTTCATTTTCGTCTTTGTAAAAATGACTGCCCAACGAGAACAGATACAAGGAAAAATTACTAACACAACGGATGTAGAAGGTATTCATATTATGAACCTTACATCACGCTACAATACGGTAACTGGTGTTTATGGTAACTTTTCAATCGCCGTTAATAAGCAAGATACCCTATTAATTTCATCTGTAAATTATGTATCTAAAAAAGTAGCCATTACTCCTGAAATAGTAGAAAAAGGAATTCTAATTATAACACTTGATGAGTTGATTAATCAATTAGATGAAGTGGTGTTAGGCCCTAATTTAACTGGCAATCTTGAAACCGATCTAAAAAGTATAAAAACTGAAAAACAACTTGATTTTTACGATGTGGGCATACCCGGTTTTAGGGGTGAGCCCGAAGAAAAAATACCCAACCTTGTAGGACAAGTTATAACACCGCTTTCGGTTAATTTAGAAGGGTTGTATAAATACATGTCCGGCTATTACAAAAAACTAAAAATACAGCGTAAATGGGAAGCAGAAAACAACACAGTTGCCACTATTATAAACTTTTATACCCCAGCATTCTTTGAAAAGGGGTTCAATATACCCGAAAACAGATTATATGACTTTTTACTCTTTTGTATAGAGACCACTGACATTCAGAATAACTTCAAGAAAGAAAATTATATCGCGGTTTTAAAGATTTTTGAACAAAAAGGAATGGAGTACACAAATAGACTTAAAAATGTTGAAACCGAAAAAAAGGAATAATTCTTGTAACGTTTCGCAGTACTTTGCGTCCAACAAAAACACAACTTATTTTATGAAATTTTTAAAAGTAATCCTGCTTGCTTTTGTACTCCCTTTAATGACTGCTTCAACAGCAGATCACAAGTTTTATGTGAGTACTACAAATATCGAATATGTAGCAAAAAAAGAATCGCTACAAATTATAACAAAAATTTTTATTGACGATATAGAGGATGTGCTTCAAAAAAGGTATAGCCCTTCTATTTCAATAGCAACAACTAAAGAAAAAGAGGAAGATAGGGAATACCTTAAAAAATATATACTTCAAAAGTTGAAAATAAACGTTAATGGAAAACCTGCCAAATTAAACTACATAGGCAGGGATTATGATATTGATGTGGTAAACGCTTATATTGAAATTACTGGGGTTACAGAATTGAACTCAATTGAAATAAAAAATGAAGTGTTATTCGATCTTTTTGATGAGCAACAAAATATTATACATATTGAAACACCGGAAACGAGGAGAAGTTTAATACTAGATGCCAATAATCCTAAAGATATGTTAAACTTCAATTAAATCAATTTCCATTCCATACAAGAAAACCTATTTTTAAAAACTTTTTTAAATAACAGAAATCCAAATTATGAAATTACTTAAATGCCTTTCCTTGGTAGTTTTGTTCCTCTCAGCAGGAATGAGTTACGCGCAAGAAGAAAACAGTAGTGAGGAACGTAAACCGGGACACACGAATAACAACCGTTTTAAACAATTATACGAAGAGTTTTCAACTCCTAACCAATACCGAAGTGCCAGTGGTGCTCCCGGTCCTAAATATTACCAGCAACGGGCCGATTATAAAATGGATATCGAGCTTGACGATGCCAATACAAAGATATATGGTAATGAAACCATTACATATACAAACAACTCTCCAGATGTTTTAGAGTATCTATGGGTACAATTAGATCAAAACGTTCGGGCTAAAGATTCAAAATCGCCTTTAATTGAGCCAAGTGGAGCTGCCCCAGCAGATATGGCAGGATCTTTTGTTCAAAAACACATGGGTGCTGCTTTTGATGGTGGCTTTAAGATTCAAGAAGTTAAAGCTGAAAATGGAAGAGACCTTCCGCATACCATCAACCGTACTATGATGCGTGTTGAAATGCCTGAAAATCTTGAGCCGGGAGACGATTTTACCTTTTCAATAAAGTGGTGGTACAATATTCCAGATCATACCGTAGATAGAGCCCGTAGTGGTTACGAGCAGTTTAAGGATGGTAACCGCGGGTATGTAATTGCACAGTTTTATCCGCGTATGGCAGTTTACAATGATGTAGAAGGATGGCAAAACAGTCAGTTTTGGGGTAGAGATGAATTTGCTTTACCTTTTGGAGATTTTGAGGTAAATATTACTGTTCCTGCAGACCATACCCTAGATGCTACAGGGTCGCTTCAAAACAGGAAAGATGTATTTACAAAAGAAATGATGAACCGCTATGAAAGAGCGAAAAAATCATATGATAAACCTGTAATTATTGTAACGCAAGACGAAGCTGAGGAGGCTTCAAAAGGCTTTGCAAAAAACAAAAAAACGTGGAAGTTTAAAGCTGAAAATGTTCGTGATTACGCCTTTGCGACATCTAGACGATATATTTGGGATATGATGGCGGTTAAACAAAACAATGGTGCAGATGTAATGGCTGTATCAATGTATCCTCCAGAAGGGAACCCGTTGTGGGAAGAGTTTTCAACCAAAGCTGTAGCCAGCACATTAAAATCGTACTCTCGTATGACGTTCGATTACCCTTACCCTAAAGCAATTTCGGTACATGCAAAAAATCAAGGGATGGAATACCCTATGATTTGCTGGAATTACGGTCGCCCAGATGAAGATGGCAACTACAGTGAGCGTACTAAATACGGTATGATTTCAGTAATTATTCACGAAGTTGGGCATAACTATTTCCCGATGATTGTTAACAGCGATGAGCGCCAGTGGACCTGGATGGACGAAGGCCTTAACACATTTGTACAATATGTAGCAGAGCAAGATTTTGGCGAATGGTACCCAGATGCAATTGCGCCAAATAAAAAGTACCCATCTCGTAGAGGGCCTGCTAAAAACATAGTAAACTATATGGGAGGTAATCAAGATTACCTTGCACCTATTATGACGAAAGGCCTTAACACCTATAACTTTGGGGCCAATGCCTATGCAAAACCGGCAACAGGCTTAAATATTCTTCGTGAAACTATTATGGGGCGTGAATTGTTTGATTATGCTTTTAAAGTTTACGCTAACCGTTGGATGTTTAAGCACCCAACCCCAGAAGACTTTTTCAGAACGATGGAAGATGCCTCTGCAGTAGACCTTGACTGGTTCTGGAGAGCTTGGTTTTATAGTACTGAGTACACGGACATTGGTGTAAAAGACGTAAAACGTTTCTATGTAACTTCAAAAATGAATCAAGAAGTTCGGGATATGATGGAAGCTAGAGGAATGAAAGAAAGCGATCTTCCGCCGTTAGTGTACATGGTCGAAGAAGGAAGCGAAGACTATGAAGAAAGTATGAAAAATGCTTCTTTAGACGACGTTAAAACATTACAAGAGTATATTATGGATAACCTTTCTGCTGAAGAAAGAGCAAACCTGAAAAAACCAAATTACTTCTACGAAATAGTTTTTGAAAAACCAGGAGGAATCCCAATGCCAATCATTGCAGAATATACTTATAGTGACGGAAGCACAGAGCGCGTTAAATATCCTGCTCAAATTTGGAGAAAGAATGATAAAGAAGTTGGAAAAGTAATTGCTTCAGATAAGGAGATTACAAAAATTGTAGTCGATCCAGATGAGGAAACAGCAGATGTCGATACTGAAAATAACAGCTGGCCTAAGCGTAAAAAGCTAGGTGAGTTTGATAAATTTAAAAATAAAGTAGAAGATTAATCTTTTCTGAAATTTATATACAGAAAGCCTCGTTGTTTTAACGGGGCTTTTTCTTTTTAAATTATATTCTTGTTTATATTTGCACTATGTATGCAGAGGCAATCTTTTTATTTATAAGCGGTACCGAAATTGTATTTATACTTTTTATAGTACTACTGGTCTTTGGAGCCGATAAAGTACCCGAAATCGCTCGAGGCCTAGGTAAAGGTATGCGTCAACTTAAAGACGCTACTAATGATATTAAGTCGGAAATTACCAAAAGTGCCGAAAAACAAGGTCTCGATATTGATATTACCAAAGATGTCCGTGAAGAAATCGATAAAGTTAAAGAAGATGTTGATGAAATTACGGGTCCCATTAAACGTAAATTTTAATGCTCGATGTTCTAAAAGAATGGGACAGGGAGTTATTTGTATTTCTTAATTCACTAGGAATTGAAAAATTTGATGGGTTTTGGATTACCGTCACGCAAATAGAAACCTGGACACCCCTTTTTTTGCTTTTCTTTGTTTTAATATTTTACTATTTTAAATGGAAACGGGGAGGAGCTATCCTTTTTTTCTTGTTGTTGACCTTCGGAATCACTATTTTCTTTACAGGCTTTGTAAAAGATTATGTTGAAAGATTACGGCCCAATAATGTTGGCGCACTATCTGAGGTGATTCGCATTCTTCAAAAACCAACAAACTTTAGTTTTTTTTCTGGGCATGCTTCTTCAAGTTTTTCGGTAACCACTTTTATGGCTTTGATTTTAAGGCAAAAAACCAAATGGATTTTTTTGGCTTATATTTGGCCCCTCATATTTGTAACGAGTAGAATCTATGTAGGTGTACACTATCCAAGCGATATTCTTGTAGGTGCTTTGGTAGGCACTATTTTTGCAATTATATTTTACAAATTATGTAAAAAAGCACTTATGCATGATAGGCTAAAAGTTAGCGATATACAATAATTAAGTTGTTGCTTGGTTTATAAAACTCGGCTTATTGTTAACCCATCTCGAATAGGCAATAAGACGGTTTCGAGTTTAGCGTGTTCATTGAGAAGTTTGTTGTATTCCAGTAATGCCTCCGTATCCTTGTCATCTTTTTTTAAAGGTTTGACCACTTTTCCGCTCCATAACACATTGTCACTTAAAATAACCGACCCGCTTTGTAACTTCGGAAGGATGATTTCGAGATATTTTGGATAATTACTTTTATCGGCATCTATAAAGACCAAATCAAAAGTTTTCGATAGCTTCGGAATAATTTCTAAAGCATTTCCTGTATGCTGTATAATTTGTTTTCCAAAACTGGAAGCATCGAAGTATTTTCGTTGAAAATCGTGTAATTCTTCATTAATGTCAATGGTATGCAGTTCTCCTTCTTTCTGCATTCCTTCGGCTAAACACAAAGCAGAATATCCTGTATACGTTCCAATCTCTAAAATGTTTTTAGGGTTTATTAATTTGGAAAGCATACTCAATACACGCCCTTGTAGATGTCCGCTCAGCATTCGTGGAGCCAGTACTTTTTGCCAGGTTTCCCTATTTAGCTTCTGTAAAAGGGCTGGTTCAGATTGTGAATGTTTTTCTACGTAATTATTTATTTCTTCAGGGAGAAAGTCCATTAACTAAGAATTCTATTATTGAGTTTCTTTTTCGCAGCTTCATCATCACCGCACAGCCATTGTATTACATTATCTTCCCAGATAGCATCACATTCCTCTTCGGTTAGGATATTTCGTTCTTGGGCAAGATCTAAAATTTTCCCAGGATATGAAGATTGTACGGCACTTTCCATCTCCCCTAACGGATAAGGGTCATCTAACCCCATTAATACCTGTTTGGGGTTCTGATTTTCTACCAATAACTTTAACGAACCGGTATCGTGTACCAAAGTATCAAAGAAAATATTTTTATGGCCTACTGCTTTTCTGGGGTGTGTTTTTCCTTCAAAAAGATCGGGTCTACCATCGAAACCTTGTATGCGTCGCCCTAAATTTATTTGGGCCAACTGGCCACCGTGTGCAAAACATGTACGCATATTGGGGTATTTATCTGCATAGCCATTTAAGGTTAAAAAGTGATAAGCGTCGGCACATTGTGCAAGCATCCATATAAGGTGAAAACGCCAAGCGGTGTTCTCTAACTTAATGAATTTTTCACCATCATACGGGTGAATTTCAACGGCTAGATTATATTTACTTGCCAATTCAAAGATGGGTTCGTTCTCTTCATCAAAAATACAACGCCACGTTCCAATGGTGTCCATGTAATGTGTTGGCAGACATAAAAGCTGCAATCCTAATTCTTCTACACAACGTTCAATTTCCCATAATGCACCTCTTACAAATCCAGGATGCACTACAAAACCGCACGTAAACTTTGATGGGTTATCGTGCTGCACTTTTGCATTGAAATCATTCTGAAATCGCAATGCTTGTTTCATTTCTTCTACTCGAAGGCCATTTCCGTATAATTGTGAAAGGTTTAAAACCACAGCGTGATCAATATTAAACCGTTCCATCCATTCCAGTTTTTCATTTAAAAAGAAACTAGAATCCGTTACCGGACGGCTCCAATCTTTCTGAAGCATAAATTTTTTATCTTCATCTACCCAAAAAATCTCTTTGTCTTTCATAAACTGAGGGATTTCCTCTGGATAGGGAAGTAGATGCGAATGACCGTTAATGCGAAGTTTTCGTTTCATATTCATCGCCTGCGAAGACAGGGTCTTTTTAATTAAAAAATAGATTTATGCTAAAGGTACAAATTTTTTAAAGCGATTTAGTACGTCCTCCATCAACCGGTAAATTAATACCGTTTATGTAACTAGCAGCCTCACTTGCTAAAAAAGCAACGGCATATGCGGTTTCTTCAGGTTGTGCAAAACGGGCTGCAGGCACTAAACTTTTCATAAACTCAGCAGCTTCTTCTTCAGTTTTATCAAACTTTTTGGCAGCATTACCTACAATATTCTCCAGACGATCGGTTGCTGTAAAACCGGGAAGTACATTGTTAACCGTAATGCCAAAACCACCTAGTTCACTAGCCAAGGTTTTACTCCAATTTGCAACTGCGCCACGAATGGTGTTGCTAACGCCCAAACCATCAATGGGTTGTTTTACCGAAGTGGAGATAATGTTAATTATACGTCCGTAACCCACTTTTTTCATTCCTGGAACAACCGCTTGCACTAAAATCTGGTTGCAAACTAAGTGTTGTGAAAAAGCTTGGGTAAATTCTTCTGTATCTGCTGAAAAAATAGGGCCTCCTTTTGGGCCGCCGGTGTTATTTATTAAGATATGAAACACCGTATCTTTTGTAGCTGCTTCAACTTTTTCTTTAAGGGTTTCAGGGTTTGAAAAATCGGCTACAATATAATCGTGACGCTGTCCATCCCCAGTAGGTAATTGTGACATAACATCTTTTAACTTCTCTTCATTCCGGGCAACTAAGGTAACACTGGTTCCTAACGAGGCCAATTCCATTGCCGATGCTTTTCCTATTCCGGCACTGCTTCCGCAAACAAGCGCCGATTTAAAATTCAAATTTAAATTCATGAGTAATTAATTGAGCGATTTATACTTTCTTCTGTAAATATACTATGATTTTATGGGACACTTTTATGTTACACCCTATTTCTGAAATACGATGTCTTTCCACAATTTTTAAGTATCTTGAAAATTCAATTTTACTAAAAACAGTGCTATGATTTTTATTGAAAATGAAGGGATTACCAATCCGCACCTTAATTTAGCTTTGGAAGAATACATTGTTCGAAACTTTAGTTTTGACAATGATTATCTGTTGTTTTACATAAATGAACCCTCTATTATTATTGGTCGAAACCAAAATACTTTAGAAGAAATCAATCACGAATATGTAGAAGAAAATAACATCAAGGTAGTCCGTCGTGTTTCTGGTGGGGGAGCGGTGTATCACGACTTTGGGAACTTAAACTTCAGCTTTATAACCGATCACGATATTAAAAGCTTGAATAACTTTAAAAAAGTAACTGCACCCGTTGTAAAAGTACTCAACAGTATGGGGGTTCCAGCTGAAATGAAAGGAAGAAACGATGTCGTTGCAAACGATAAAAAGATATCTGGTAATGCCCAGTTTTCAACTGGAAAACGTATGGTAAGTCACGGAACCTTATTGTTAGACAGTGATTTAAGTGAGGTCGCTAATGCACTGCAGGTTAAAATGAGCAAGATTGAAAGTAAAGGTCATAAATCGGTACGGAGTCGGGTGGCCAATATTTCAGAATTTATGGAGGAGAAGATGGATATTGAAACTTTTCGATCCAAAATTTTAGAAGGTTTATATGAAGAACGGGATGATTTTGAAACTTATCGCCTTAAAGATGAAGAATGGGAAGGTGTTCACAAACTAAAAGAAGAAAAGTACGACACTTGGGAATGGAATTACGGAAGTTCGCCAAAATTCAATATCCAACGCGAACACAGATTTCCTGCTGGAACATTAGATCTTCGAATTTTTGTTGAAAAAGGGCACATTCAAAACTTTAAAGTTTTTGGTGATTTCTTCGGAAGAGAACCTGTTGAAAAGTTGGAAGAGTTATTTATTGGCGCTCGCTATGAAAAAACTGACATAGAAAATATACTAGAAAACGTTGATATTGAAGCATATTTCGGCGCCATCCCCAAAGAGGATTTTATCAATTTAGTATATGGGGCGGATGAAGAAGAGTAAAACTGAAATTGGCCTTCGATATATTCCTCCTATCGTCGGAACACTCAGGCACCTTTGGGAATCACATTTTTTCTCACGTCTCATATCTAAAATCTAATGTCTATTACCATATTTAATACAAACATTTTTAGGCTCTGTAAAGAATCGAAGTGCTTCAAAACCACCTTCCCGGCCTACGCCGCTGTTTTTCATACCGCCAAAAGGAGTGCGTAAATCACGGTTAAGCCACGTGTTTACCCAAACAATTCCAGATTGTAATTGTTTAGACAATCGCATAGTTCTGTCTAGGTTGTTAGTCCAAAGTGTAGCTGATAAGCCATATTGTACTCCATTAGCCATTTGTAGGGCTTCAGCTTCGGTTTTAAACGGCATAATAGTAACTACTGGGCCGAATATTTCTTCTTGGTTTACACGACATTGATCGTCGTATACTTCAATAATGGTAGGTTGTAAATAATAACCGTTTTCTAAATTTTCAATCGTAACAGTCTTGCCACCAAAAAGGATTTTCCCGCCTTCTTCTTCAGCAATTTTAATATAGGATTGTACTTTTTCTAAATGAGGTTTCGAAACCAAAGCACCCATATTAGTTTCAGCATTAAACGGATCGCCAACTTTTAATAGGGATACTTTTTCAATAAAATCTTTTTTGAATTGTTCGTAGATGGATTCTTCTACAAAAACGCGGCTTCCACACAAGCAAATCTGACCTTGGTTGGCAAACGAAGACTTTACGGTTGTTTCTAACATATTTTCATAATCACAATCAGCAAAGATGAGATTGGGGTTTTTTCCGCCTAATTCCAACGATAGTTTTTTAAACATCGGGGCAGCGGTGCGAGCAATATGCTCACCAGTTTTAGTGCCGCCAGTAAACGAAATAGCTTTGATATTTGAGTGTTCCACAATGGCTTGCCCAGCAGATGGTCCCGTGCCGTGAACGATGTTCAACACGCCTTTTGGTAAACCAGCTTCCGTTAGAATGTCACCTAACAAATAAGCGGTCATCGGTGTTACTTCGCTAGGTTTTGCTACGACTGTGTTTCCCGCTGCAATTGCAGGGGCAATCTTCCAAGTAAATAGATACAACGGAAGGTTCCAAGGGGAAATACAACCTACAACGCCTAAAGGTTGTCGCAATGTGAAATTCATGCTATTTAACCCGACACTTTCATGTGCTTCGCTAGCAAATTGTGTGATGGCATTTGCAAAAAATCGAAAGTTAGCAGACGCTCTAGGAATATCTATGGCTAACGCTAAACTTAATGGTTTGCCATTGTCTTTGGCTTCAGCTTCAGCTAATTTGATTAATTTTTCTTCAATTAAATCGGCTATTTTTAAGAAGATACGGCTACGCTTTTCAATGGTAGTATTGCTCCATTCTGGGAAAGCTTCTTCAGCAGCCTCGTATGCCTTCGCTACATCATCTGCGTTGGAATTTGCTATTTGTGAATATACCTCACCGTTCGATGGATTGTAGTTGTCTAGCCACTTATTGGATTGTGGTTCGATATATATTCCATCAATATAGTTTAGGATCTTTTCCATAGCAGTAGGTTATTTTTTCTCTTGCGAAGCAAATAATTTTTCAAAAGCATCGTAAACGGCTAAATGTAAAGCATCGCCGTGATCTTGTTCTTTTAAGAAGTGATAATATAAAGATGTATTGTTCTTTTTGTTTTTTTCTAATTTTTTATGAAGTTGTTTTGCAACCCGCTTCATCACATTTCCTTCTTCTCCAACAGCGACGTAAATTGATTTTTCAGTGTCATACAATTGTGGTTCCCTTTTAAGTAAGGATTCATAATCGTACCACAAACTCGGACTAACGATGATGTAGTTTTTAAACAGATCAGGTTTTTTAAATAAAATTTCTGTCGCCACTAAGCCACCCAACGATTGCCCAATCAATGTTTTTTCTGAAGTCACCGGATATTGCTTTTCCACTAAAGGTTGTAGTTCTTTTTCTAGAAACGCAATGAATTTTTCTGAATGACCCGTTTCAGGATATTTTTTTACATATTCCTTATCAGTAGATGGGTACGTAAAATCTCGATTTCTGCTCACATTGGCAATCCCAATCACAATGGTTTCTGGAATCATATTAATCCATGAAAAAGAACCAAACTGAACCAAGCCAGCAATATGAATAAAATCTTCATCGGCCGAACCATCCAACAAATAAATAACGGGATATTCTTTCTCCTCGGAAAAGTTATGTGGCAAATACACGTTTAGAGCTCGTTCTTCCTTTAGTATTTCAGAATAAAACGTAAGCGTTTCACCAATTGAAAAAGTTTTCTTGGAAACTTCGATAGGCTTCGTTTGCGCATAGCCCATTGAAACAACTAAAAAGAAAATGGAAAGGACTATTTTTTTTATTGTTTTCATAATTGCTTTATAATTTTAACCGCTTTGCCTTCGATACACTTCGGTAGACTCAGTGCGTCGCATTCCTCCCGCGTCGGAACGCTCAGGCACCGTTATTTTTAGTAATTGTTTATTACTACTGCCAACTGCAACTGATTACTTTTCCACCGGCTTATAGGCCATTGCCTTAATTTCTACCATTAAATGTGGATGTGGTAATTGATGTACCGCAACCGTCGTACGCGCTGGGCCTGTTTCTTTTTTGAAAAACTGGGCATACACTTCGTTGTAACCAGCAAAATCATTCATATTTACTAAAAATGTAGTCACATCTACCACATCTTCTAAAGTGGCGTTTTCGGTAGCGAGATAATCTTTTATGTTTTCAAGGACGGCTCGGGTTTGTTCTTTAATATCAAACTGCATACTGCCCATTTCGTCTACTTGATTTGCTCCGGCAATGGTATTATCGGGCAATCTTGAGCTGGTCCCGCTAATAAAAATAAAGTCGCCTACTCGTTTTACATGTGGATAGGCTCCGCGAGGCGTTGCTTTTCCTTCTACCAACTTACCATGTAAGCGGGAGTCTTTTTGTTCTTTAGACATATTAGGTTTTTTATTGTCTGGTCGAGCGCAGTCGAGACCTTATTAAATTATCGAAATATTAATTGACCTCTCGACTGCGCTCGAGGGGACATTTCCTATTTTAAGTTTCTTACCACTGCATCATCGTGCATAATCTCTTTGGTTTCTCTTTTTACCAACTTTAATTTTTCATGAAGCGATAGCGAATCGGGTAATTTTCCATCATCCAGCAAGTTTAAAATGGCCTTGTCTTGAGCACGGCCTTTTCGCAACGCTTCATCATAGGTAATGTGTTCGTTAAAGGTAACCAAAGAATATTTACTGTAATATTCCTTTGGAAATTCAGCTTCAAAAGCAGTTTCCAATTTTCTTTTTCGTTGGAATAACGGACTTGCGGTATGCTCTTTCATTTCGTGAAAGTTATCGACCGCTAAATCGGCAATGGCATCGGTATCTTTTTTTCGGTTGGCTTCGTATTCTGAAAAAATAGTTTCCCAATTGAGTTTTCCTTCCGTTAGGTTGCTTTCATATTGTTCTAAAATTTCATCAAAAACCACTACATCTTCAAAGGAAGCATTCATTCCTTGTCCGTAAAAAGGAACAATCGCGTGGGCCGCATCTCCTAATAAAAGCGTTTTTCCATAGGTGCTCCAAGGCGAACATTTTATCGTGCCTAAAGGCCCAGTGGGATTGTTGAAGAATTCTTCAGCTAAATTGGGCATCAATTGTAAAGCATCTGGAAATTCTTTTTTGAAATATTCAGTAACACGCTCTGGTGTATTCAAATTTTCGAAACAGTAGTCGCTGTTTTTATAAGGAAGAAATAAAGTTACTGTGAAACTTCCATCGAGATTTGGAAGCGCGATGAGCATATCTTCTCCGCGTGGCCAAATATGTAATGCATTGGTGTAAGTGCGATAGCCTCCATCTTTTGTAGCAGGAATTTCCAGTTCTTTATAACCATGAGTTAACCAATCTTGCGAAAAACTAAATAAAAACTTTTTGTGTAAAAACATGTTTTTTCGAACGACCGAACCGGCACCGTCCGTTCCTAATAGAATGTCTCCGCTTAATGTAACCTCTTCATTAGTTTCGTAATTTTTAAAAGTTGCTGAGGCATTGGGCAAATCGACTGCTTTACAACCGTGATTGAAGATAATTTTTACGTTCGGCATCGCTTCCGCAGCATCTAACAGTAATTTATTTAAACCAGGTCTTGAAACCGAATTAATATATTCATTTTGCCGTCCGCTATATTTGCTTAAAAACGTATTGCTTTCCCGGTCATGAATCATACGACCGTTCATAGGAATACAAAGCTTTTTGGCAGCTTCTTCAACACCAGCAAGCCGTAACCCTTTTAACCCTCGATCGCTTAATGCCAAGTTGATGGAACGTCCAGCATCTTGGGTTACTTTTCTAAGGTCCGGTCTTTTTTCAACTAACGTTACTTGATATCCGCGTTGTGCTAATCGTAAGCTGAGCAAACTTCCGCAGAGTCCGGCACCGATTACTAATATGTTTTCTTTTTTATTCATAATGTATCAAAATGGATGCAGTCCGCTTTTTTAAAAAATTGTTCACTTGATTAACCTCTCGACTGCGCTCGAGGAGACAATCTCATTATTTTAAAACTTTCTTCAATCGTTGCACAAACGCATACACATCGCTAAAACTATTGTAAAGTGGGGCAGGGGCAATACGGATTACATCGGGTTCGCGCCAATCACTAATAACACCAGCTTCGGTTAATTTTGTATGTAAATTTTTATCGGCATTCTTTACTTGAATGGATAATTGGCAGCCACGTTCTTCCGGGTTTCTTGGGGTAATAACCGAAATACTTTCGTTATTCATTTCGTCTAATAAAAATTCTAGAAAACCAGTTAGTTTAACCGATTTCTTCCGAAGGTTTTCAAACCCAGCTTCTTCAAAAACATCTAACGATGCTCTAATTGCTGCCATTGATAAAATTGGTGGATTGCTTAACTGCCAGCCTTCAGCACCTGGCAAAGCATCAAAGTCCTTGCGCATATTAAAACGGGTTTCTTTATTATGACCCCACCAACCAGCAAACCTTTTTAGGTCTTTGTTGTTGGCGTGGCGCTCGTGCACAAAACAACCGCCTAAACTTCCGGGCCCGCTATTTAAATACTTATAACTGCACCAAACGGCAAAATCGGCTCCTGTTTCATGTAAGTTCGGTTGAATGTTACCTGCTCCGTGTGCTAAGTCGAAACCTACTTTACAATTATATTTGTGGCCTAAGCCGGTTATTTTTTTCAAAGGATAGGATTGCCCGCTGTAATAATTGGTGCTACCAATCATTAGCAAAGCAATTTCCTCACCTTGTTTTTCTAATATTTGCTCCAAATCTTCAAAACGGCATAATTCTTCGCCCTCTCTGGGTTTCCAAAGGATGAGTCCTTCTTTTTCATCGTGGCCGTGAAACTTTAGTTGACTTTCCATTGCATATTTATCGCTGGGAAATGCATCGGCTTCAATTACAATTTTATACTTCTTATCGGTAGGTTGATAAAACGAAACCATCATTAAATGGAGGTTGGTGGTCAGCGTATTCATCATCACCACTTCGTTAGGTTTCGCGCCTACTATTTTAGCCATGTTTTTGGTAAGCAATTCGTGGTATGGCAACCAAGGGTGTTCGCCTTCGGTATGACCTTCAACCCCTAGTTTTGCCCAATCTTGCAGCTCTTTTTGAATGTATTCTGAAGTAGTTTTGGGTTGTAATCCAAGACTGTTTCCGCAGAGGTAAATCAGTTCATTATTGTTTGTATCGGTAGGGATGTGGAATTTTTTTCTGAAATGAGACAAGCTGTCTTCTGCATCTAGTTGTCGTGCAAATTCCAGTGAGTTTTGGTAGTTCATATTAGTAGTTTCGGCTTCTAACAAAAATAGCAATTTAATATGGTTTCCTAATATATTGGATTAATGCTTTATGGATAAATTTTAATGAATTGATTGTGTGATGTTTCGTACATTTGGCTTCAATATGAAGAAAGTGGTACTTCTTTTTTTAATACTTGCTGTTTCAGCAACAGCTTTTTCACAGTCCATTGCCAGAAAATGGAATGAAGAAGTACTGCATGGCATCCGAAACGATTTTGCCCGTCCCGTGGTGCATGCGCGTAATTTATTTCATACTTCGGTAGCAATGTATGATGCTTGGGCAGTTTTTAATAATCAAGCTGCTCCGTATTTTTTAGGAAGTACTATCGATGGATTTACATGTGAATTTGAAGGGTTTGAAACATCAGAACCTGTTTCTCAAGCACAAAAAAAATCAATTAGTTATGCGGTGTACCGATTAATAAAACACCGTTTTCAAAACTCGCCTGGCAAAGAAGAAATTTTTGAATCAATAGACAGTTTAATGGATGAACTAGGATATGATATAAACTACACTTCTTCTAATTATAAAAACGGAAATCCGGCTGCTTTAGGAAATTACGTTGCTGAACAATTAATAGCTTTTGGACTACAAGACGGGTCTAATGAAGCCAATGATTATGAAAATAGGTTCTATGAGCCTTTAAATAAAGCGTTAAACCTTGATTTTGTAGGGAATTCAACATTAGAATACCCAAATCATTGGCAACCATTAAAAGTTGAAAATTGGGTAGACCAAAGTGGAAACACCATTCCTGGTGGGCAACCACCATTTTTAGGACCAGAATGGGGTGCTGTCGTCCCTTTTTCCTTAAATGAAAATGACTTAAAAACATATTCTACACCAGAATTTGATTATAATTGCTATTTTGACCCTGGCGACCCGTGGTATATTCAAGACTATTTAGGAATTGACGATCCATATAAATGGAGTTTTGCCATGGTTTCTGTATGGAGTTCACATTTAGACCCTACGGATAATGTAATGATTGATATTTCGCCGGCAAGTATTGGCAATTTTAATAGTGCTGATTTCCCTTCTACTTTTGAAGAGTATAAATCCTTTTATGATTATAAAAATGGAGGTGACCCAAGTAAAGGTCATAACAAAAATCCGGTTACAGGAAACCCATACCAAGAACAATTGGTGCCTCGCGGCGATTATGCTCGTGTATTAGCCGAATTTTGGGCAGATGGACCTGATAGTGAAACCCCTCCCGGACACTGGTTTACCATTTTAAATTATGTGAACGATCAGCCAGAATTAATCAAAAAATTTAAAGGTACAGGTGAGGTACTTTCAGATTTGGAATGGGACATAAAATCGTACTTTATTTTGGGTGGGGCGATGCACGATGTAGCCATTTCAGCTTGGGGCATAAAAGGGTATTACGATTATGTGAGACCGGTGAGTGCTGTTAGGTATATGAGCGATCAAGGACAATCGAGTGATCCAAACTTACCACGTTATAACCCGCACGGTTTGCCTCTTATTGAAGACTATATCGAATTGGTTGAAGAGGGAGATCCACTGGCAGGAGCTTTTAATGAAAATCTACATAAGATTAAATTATATGCTTGGCGTGGCCCGGGCGAGATTGCCGATCCTAATGTTGATGAAGCCGGAGTAGGTTGGATTCTGGCCGAAGAATGGTTTCCGTACCAACGTCCATCGTTTGTTACGCCACCATTTGCAGGGTATGTGTCTGGACATTCTACTTTTTCAAGAGCTGCAGCTGAAATTTTGACAACGTTAACAGGAGACCCTTATTTTCCAGGTGGAATGGGAATATTTGAAGTAAAAAAGAATGAATTTTTAGTGTTTGAACAAGGCCCGAGTATGGATATGGAATTACAATGGGCAACCTATCGGGATGCTTCAGATCAATGTAGTTTGTCTCGTATTTGGGGAGGAATACACCCACCAATTGATGATATTCCCGGACGTGAAATAGGTGAGAAACTAGGAAAACATGCTTTTGAGTTTGCTGAAACATACTTTACTAAAGGGGTAGCTGAAAAAGGCGCTGTCTATCCAAACCCAGCTTCGGATTTTGTCACAATTCTTTATGAAAGTGAAAAGACCTTACAAGTGTCTGTTTTTGATTTACAAGGCAGGCAAGTGCTTTCGCAATTATCAGATTTCAAGCAAAACAACAAGGCTTTGCTGAATGTTTCAGCATTGCAACAGGGAATGTATTTTATTACACTTCAGAATAACGTAGAGCAAAACCTATTTACAACCCGTTTATTAAGAAATTAACTTACTTTTTAACTGAAATATCTGTAAAATACAATTTGAATCCGCCCGTGCTGTCTTTGTGCATGGTTGCAATTTCAAGTCCTTTGTAGCTTTTATAATCTTCCCAAGTGGTTGCCATCGTTGCGACAGAATCATTTCCTTTTCGGTAAACCCATTCCTTAATTTTGTGATCATTTCCAAAGAAAAAATCATACGCATCACCAGGCGTGTATCCACCTTCATTGCTATAAACAACGGTTAATTGGTTAAGCGTGTCTTTTGAAATTGGAGCAATGACATTTTTCTTTTCAGAAAACGTAGTGCCTTCATCCCACATTAAATTAAAAGGTGCTAATAGCCAGTATTTGTCGTTTATAAACCCAGCATCTGCTTTTTGTAGGGTACTGTCTATTTTTGTTCGTGTATAGTTAATGGTATCATTTGCTGACACCATTTTCACCTTATCAACCTTTGGCCACCACGTCCAAGAACGCTCAAAATGCTGGTCTCCTCGATCTACATTGAATGTGAAAGAAATTTCAGAAACATCATCCCAATTCTCAAAACCATTAGCATATGCAATAGATTCTGCTGTGGTTGGGTTTTCAGGCATTTTTTCTTCTGAAGTAGTTTCTGGTGTCATTTCAGTATGGCTTGATTTTGAATTCTCTTTACAGCTGATAATAAATACTGAAATGAAGAGTATTGAAAATAATGTTTTCATGATTGGTTTAATTTTATGTAAAAGTAAGCAAACTAACTGCTACCCAATAAAATCAGTATATTTAAAATAAATACAATAAAAGAAGAGATGGATTTTAAAATTTTAGATAACAAAGAAGAAAAACGATTTGAGGCTCATATTGAAGGAGAAACTGCTTTTGTGGAATATGAACGGGGCATTAATAAAATAATTATAACCCATACAGAAGTGCCTAAAGAGCTTGAAGGAAAAGGTGTCGGCTCGACTTTGGTTAAACAAGTATTGAAAAAAATTGAAGAAAAGGAATTAAAGGTAGAACCTAAATGTTCTTTTGTTGCGGGTTATATAGAGCGACATTCAGAATTTAAAAATTTGTTAGCTTAATACTGTAAATAGAAAATATAAACCCCTTTTTTAACTGCTTAAAAAAGGGGTTTACCAGTAAGAGAAGTAAAAATTAATCTACTGCATCTTCTACATCGTCTGCAACATCTTCAACTTCATCTCCTACTGATTTATTTTCACGACAACTTACAAAGCCAGTGCTAAGTAGTCCTGCTACAAAGAATAATAAAAATAATTTTCTCATAATTACGGTTTTTAAAGGTTAGTTTTTAATTAGATTTTTTAAGGTCTTCTACCAGTGGCAAGTCGATATAAAATACCGATGATAGCAAGGACCAATAGAATGTGTATTAAGCTACCAACAGCATCACCAAAACCGAAATAACCCACGAGCCATCCGATTATTAATATCACGACGATAAGCCAAATTAAATCTCTCATAATGGTTGTTTTTTTGTTAATGCTAGAATAAAGCTACGACAAAAAAAGGATAGATATAAGTATTTAACCTCTGTTTAACTTTGAGTGTTAATTGCTTCTAAAATGCAATTTTTTAACTTTTTAATTAAAATTATGTTGGTTTAATTAATAATTAGAGGGGTTTTTGACAATATCAGCAGCTCTTTCTTTCAAGACAGAAAGTTCTTTTGCAGATTTTTTATTTAATAAACTTAGCATCATATTCATACGTTGGTTGTCTTTAAAATATTCTTTTTTATCATCTAAAAAGTTCCAATATAGACTATTGAAAGGGCAAGCATTATCTCCAGTTTTTTTTGAAACTGAATACTGACAATCTTTACAATAATTGCTCATTTTATTAATATAATTACCACTGGATACGTAAGGCTTTGTTGCAATAATACCTCCGTCTGCAAATTGAGACATGCCACGGGTGTTTGTAATTTCTACCCATTCAATGGCATCAATATAAATACCTAGGTACCATTCATCAACTTCATTTGGGTGGCATTGTGTTAATAGCGCAAAATTACCTGTGATCATCAATCGTTGAATATGATGTGCGTAAGCCTCTTCTAAACTTTGTTTAATAGCGTGATGCAAACAGTTCATTTTTGTATTTCCCGTCCAATAAAATTCTGGTAGTTTGTTTTGGTTGTCCAGTTTGTTACTTCGGCGATAGCTGGGCATTTCTTTCCAGTACATTCCTCTCATATATTCGCGCCAACCCAAAATTTGACGTACAAACCCTTCAATTTGAGAAACGTCTACTTCATCTTTATTTTCGCCCCAATGAGTAATAGTTTTTTCGAGTACTTCTTTAGGAGAAAGCATTTTACTGTTCATGGCGAAAGAAAGCCTTGAATGGAACAAATAAAGTTGATCTGTGTGCATTGCATCTTGGTAGTCACCAAAATGGTTTAAGAGGTTTTTACTAAAGTAATTTAAAACGTTTAAACAATCTTCCCTGCTTGTGGGCCAGTTAAAGTTGTCTTCCGAAATGGAACCAATAGTTTTTATATTTTTTTTCTCTAGTAAAGAAACAATTTCTGAAACATCTTTTCGAAATCCTTTTTCATGAGGAATGGGTGGCGAACCTTTCCATTTTTTTCGGTTACTTTTGTCAAAGTTCCATTTTCCGCCTTCCGGGTCCTTGTCGGTAACCATTAATACATCATGCTTTTTACGCATATGGCGGTAAAAATATTCCATGGTATACTCTTTTTTACCTTCGTAAAACTTTTCAAGTTCATCTCTTTCGGTAAAAAAGTGCTCCGTATCATAAACTTCAGAATCTATAGAAATCGTTTTGCAGAATTTTTTTAGCTGTTCATCTAGGCGAAATTCATCAGGTAGTTGATACTCAAATTTGCCAATATTATGTTCTTCAATTAAATAATCGAGGTTCTTTGCTAAATCTTGTTTGTTGTCGGTATCATCTAGCTTATAATAAATAACGGTATGGTTTCGTGCTGTTAACCAATCGGCAAAATTGCGCATACTTTTAAAAAAGGCAACCACTTTTTGAATGTGGTGCACTACATAGTTTGTTTCCTGCTCCATTTCAGCAATGAAATAGATGTGGTTTTTATCCGTATTTGAAAACCAAGAGTGATGATGGTTTAATTGATCGCCCAATAGTAAGCGAAGCGTTTTTATTTCTTTTGTAGCCATAATTTTCTATAAATATTATCTGGATCGTATCTTTTGGATTGGCTTTCAATATTAAATTTTCTATCCCGAGGATCATTGCCTACACCAGAATTGTACATCCAATTGCCCCAATTGCTGTGCACATCATAGTCAATCAACATAGTTTCAAAATAGCTAGCGCCTATTCTCCAATCTTGTTGCATTTCCTTGGCAAAATAACTCGCTACGTTCTGACGGCCCCGGTTGCTCATAAATCCTGTAACAGCAATTTCTTTCATATTGGCATTTACAAAAGCGTATTTTGTTTTTCCTTCAATCCAATCTGTGATTACTTTTTCATCATGTTTCCAGTTATACTCTTTATTTAAAATTCCGCCGAGTTTAAATATTTTGTCTCCATATTTTAAAGAAACGTATTTGAAATAATCGCGCCAAATCAGTTCAAAAAAGAGCCAATAAGTGTCTTCGTTTTTCTCAATTTTTTCTTCATATTTTTTAATTTCAGAATAGATGCTTCTAGGTGAAATGGATCCATTTGCCAACCAAGCTGAAAGCTTTGAGCTGTAATTCTCGCCTATTAATCCGTTTCGGGTTTGTTTATAATTTGAAAGGTTTTTAGATTCCCAAAAATAATTTTGTAAACGTTGCCAGGCTTGTGTTTCGCCACCAGAAAAAGGAAATGCAGTTCTGTCGTCAACTTCTTTTGCTTGAAGGCCCAATTGTGCGATAGTAGGGAAAACGGTGTTATGGTCAATCCAATTTTCTTTTGGTGCCTTATCTTGTTTAGGCAGTGGTGACTGAACCGTACCGTATTTCTCACATTTTTTTCTGAAAACAGTAAAAACATCTGGAATTGACTTAAAGTCCTTATACGGAATATCATCTGGATGAAATAAAAACTGATCATACACCTTATGAATTTTTACACTATTTTCTATAGCTCTCTCGACTTTTCCTATTACTAGGGCTTCTTCATGTGTCCAATCGTCTTGAAAGTATAAATCTGTAATGTTGTATTGTTCGCAAAGAGATGGTATTTGATTTTCTGGTGTATCAAAAAAGATAAAAAGTGGAATATGCAACGCTTTTAAATTTTCTGAAAGACTTTTTACGGTTTCCACTAAAAATTGAGCCCTGAAAGCCCCAGTTTTTTTAAAACCGAAAGCAGTTGTTTCAAATTGCCTGGGATCAAAACAGTAAATTCCCAAAAGTTTATCAGATTTTAAACTGGCTTCTTGTAATACTTTATTGTCTTCGACCCTTAAGTTATTGGTAAACCATATTAAACTATGTTTCATTTTTTCTTTTTTTACAGCCATTGCTACAATAAATAACATTTTCCCAATCCCGTTCCCATTTTTTTCGCCACGTAAAGGAGCGATTGCATACGGGGCAGGTTTTCTCTGGTAATTGTTGTCTTTTGTGAGGCATTTTATTCTTTAGGTCTAGCATATTCAAATCGTGCCAACAAATTAGGTAAAGTATAGCCGTCCAATCCGTTTATGGCTACAGAGTGGGTTTTTTCCAATGAAATATAACCATCATCTTGTAAAGCATTTTCTTTTATATGCAAGTGCTTAATAGCGCCAACGATCAATAAACAATCATTTTCTTTTATAAAATATTCGTTTTTAAAAGAGCATCCTATTTGAACATTTGCACCTTTTACGAATGGTGCGAAAAACTCATTTTTATATTCAGCGTTGAGGTTTGTTTTGTCAAATTCGGAAATTTCGCCATCATATTTAGCCGAAGTATGATGTGCATCCTCAATACTGTTTTTATGTATGTGATTAACTGTGAAAACTTTTGTTTTCTTGAGGTTGTCGTAAGTATTTCTAGCTACGGTGGTCGGCCTTAAAATAAAACCGAGTAGAGGCGGGTTGCTTCCCAAATGAATCACGCTGCTAAAAACAGCTACATTTTCAATCCCATCTTCCGATTTTGTAGCAAGTAGGTTAGCCGATTTATATCCCGTGCAACTATTAATTAAATTTATACGGAACAATTTTTCCAATTGTTGTATATCATCTTCTGAAAAGTATTTCATCCTTTAAATTTAATTTTTGTTTAATTAAAATATGTTAAAATTAAACAAAAACTTAATCTAGAATTAATCGTATTTTAGTTGAAAATTAGGGAAAAGTGGATTTAAAAAGAGCATTTCAAACCAATAGGGAAACCTGGAACAAAAAAGTAGCAATACATGCGAAAAGTAGTTTTTATGATCTTGAAGCTTTTAAAAAAGGAAAATCTTCATTAAATAGCTTTGAGTTAGAAGCTTTGGGTGATGTTTCGGGAAAATCATTGTTGCACTTTCAGTGCCACTTTGGTCAAGATACATTGAGTTGGAGTAGGATGGGAGCTAAATGTACCGGAGTCGATATTTCAGAAGAAGCTATTAAGCTCGCTCGTAATTTAAACAATGAGCTACAACAGGATGCTAAATTTGTTTGCTGTAACGTGCTAGATACTTCACAACATGTTTCTGAAAAATTTGATATCGTCTTTACTAGCTATGGGGTGATTGGATGGTTGCCAAATTTGAAGCCCTGGGCCAAAATGATAAGCAAACGCTTAAAACCAGGAGGTGTTTTTTATATAATAGAGTTTCATCCTATTGTGTGGATGTTCGACTACTTAAAAGAATCGCCAGAATTAAAATATGGTTACAACCAAAAAGAAGTAATTTATGAAGAATACAAAGGAACGTACGCCGATGAAAATTCGGAAATGTTAAGTAAAGAATACGGCTGGAATCACGGTTTGGGCGAAGTAATATCTTCTTTATCAGAGGCTGGATTACAAATTGAGTATTTACATGAACACGATAATTCTCCTTACAATATATTTCCTGGTTTAACAGAAACCAAGGAAGGCCTTTTTAAAATGCAAAAGAATTTATATCCATTGCTTTTTGAAGTGAAAGCCATAAAAAAAGGAGCTTAATTAGCTCCTTCTTCTTTTTCTTAATGACTAGCACCCTCTTTTAAAAGTTCAGGGAATTTTTTCTGAAATTTCTTTAAACGTGGGATAGATACATTCTGAATATAGGGGTTTTGAGGGTTATTTTCCTCATAATCTTGGTGATACCCTTCTGCAACCCAAAATTTTTGGAAAGGAAGCACTTGTGCGGCAACGTTACCTTCACCTACTTCTTTTTCCAGTTCAGAAATCTTAGCTTCAATTATTTGCTTTTGCTCATCATTTTGGTAAAAAATAATGCTTCGGTACTGTGAACCTCTGTCTGGACCTTGACCGTTTACTTGTGTTATGTTTTGAGAGCCAAAATACACATCGACTAAAGTTTTAAAAGAAACTACATCTGGGTTGTAAATTATCTCGACAGCTTCAGCGTGACCAGTAGTTCCTGTGTTACTTGATTCGTAGGTTGGGTTTTTAGTATGCCCGCCGCTGTAGCCGGAAATAGATTCCTTAACACCTTTTACACTTTCATAAATAGCTTCTACACACCAAAAGCAACCACTGGCAAAGTAAGCACGTTTCAAACCATTTTCGGTTGCAACTTCAACTGGCTGTTGGTTTTTTTGAGCCATACCTTCGGCTTCTTTGTTTTTTTTATTTGACTGGCAGGAAACTTGTGCTGAAAACAACAAGGCTGTACTGACAATTAGAAATATCTTATTCATAATGGTTTCTTTTTTGGGTATGTCGGACTTGTTAAAAAATCCTTTCAGGAAAAGCAATAAAAAAGCCCTCACATGCGTGAAGGCTTTAATCTAAATTATTTGGATTTGCTTATGAAACTTTAGTGAAAAGCTTATCCATTTTTTCTTTTTCTTCTTCTGCAAGGGCAGGGTCTACCAAAATACGACCACTGTGTTCATCGGTTATGATTTTCTTTCTTGAAGCAATTTCCATTTGAACTTGTGGAGGGATTGTAAAGAAAGAACCGCCCGAAGCACCACGCTCAACCTGTACTACAGCTAGACCGTTTTTTACATTAGAACGAATACGCTTATAAGCTTTTATTAAGCGTTCTTCAATTTTCTTCTCGTACTTTTCGGACTCCTTGATAAGAGCTTTCTCCTCTTTTTGGGTTTCTGAAAGGATATCATCCAGTTCGCTTCGTTTATGCTTTAGGTGATCTTCGCGTTCCTTAACTCGGGACTTCGTTTCTTCGATCACTTCTTTTTTCTGCTCAATTTGCGCTTTAAATTCTTTAATGTGCTTTTCGGCCAATTGCATTTCTAATTCCTGAAATTCAATTTCTTTGCTTAAAGAGTTGTATTCACGGTTGTTACGAACATTATCTTGCTGTGATGAATATTTTTTGATAAGGGCTTTTGACTCTTCAATACCATTTTTCTTTTCTTTGATACTGTTTTCAATAACCTCAAGGTCTGTATTCAATTTGTCAAGGCGGGTGTTCATTCCGGCTACTTCATCTTCCAGATCTTCAACCTCTAAAGGCAGTTCCCCGCGCACATTGCGGATTTCATCAATTCTGGAGTCGATCAATTGTAGATCGTACAGTGCTCTTAACTTTTCTTCTACAGTGGTTTCTGTTTTCTTTGCCATAAATTAAAAATAGCTAATAGGATTGGTGTTTATTTGTGATAAAACGATTGCAAAATTACTAATTTTTTTTGTAAGGAAAGAAACTAATAGCTCTTTTGTGTACTGTTCACTTTCATAATGGCCAATATCGCACAATAAGATGTTGTTTTCAGCAGTAAAAAAGTCGTGATATTTTAGGTCTGCCGTTATGTAAGCATCAGCTCCGGCTGATTTTGCGGCTTTTATTGCAAAACTGCCGCTACCACCTAAAACCGCAACTTTTTTTATTTTTTTATTTTGAAGTTTTGAATGCCGAACGCAACCGGTCTTCATAGTTTTTTTAATACATGTTAGAAAATCTTCTTCTGAAATTTCAGATGATAATTCGCCTATCATCCCCATGCCTAAATTCTGATTCTTGTTTTCTAAAGTTGTGACCTCATAGGCAACTTCTTCATATGGATGTGAATCAAAAAGCGCTTTGAGCACTTGAGCTTCCTTATGTTTTTGAAATGTAATGCCAATTTGGGTTTCTTCTTCAAAATGTGTTTCCCCTTTTTTGCCAACGGTAGGATTGCTGTCTTCATTTCCGTTAAAACTTCCTTTTCCAACAACGTTAAAACTACAGTTAGTGTAATTGCCTATATTGCCACCACCAGCTGCAAATAGTGCTTCACGAACTTTTGATGCATCTTTTAAAGGAACAAAAGTGAGGAGCTTTTTGATGGATTCTTCCTTAGGGATTAAAATTTTTCTATTTATGAGATTCAATTTCTCGCAGATCATGGCATTAACACCATTCCAAGCATTATCTAAGGCAGTGTGGATTGCAAAAATGTTAATGTCATTTTTAATCGCTTTTTGTACAACCCGTTCTACATAGGTTTTTCCGGTTAACTTTTTTAAGCCTGAAAAAATAATGGGATGAAAGCTTACAATAAGGTTACAGTTGTTTTTAATGGCTTCGTCAACCACTTCTTCAAGGGTGTCCAGGGTTACGAGAATTCCAGAAACCGAAGCATTCGTATCGCCGACCAATAAGCCAGTATTGTCAAACCCTTCGGCATAAGAGAGTGGTGCAAAATCGTCTAAAATCTTTATTACTTCTTTTACTTTCATAGGCTGTTGAATATTTTACCGTAAAGATAGTAGTTTCAAGTGTTTTACCATATTTGGGGAAACTTCTTTGTCATTTTAGGTTTAATTTTAAAAATGAAGTATACCATATTCATAGTAATTAGTACTTTCGTTGTATGAAAATGGTACGCAAACTTTTATTTCCTTTTGCTGTGTTGTACGGTTGGGTAACCGGTTTCCGAAATTACCTGTACAATAAAAACATTCTAAAAAGTAAAGAGTATAGCCTGCCTATCATTTGCGTAGGGAACCTCTCAGTAGGTGGGACGGGTAAATCACCTATGATTGAATTTTTGATTGAAACCTTGCAAGACGACTATAAAGTTGCAGTTTTAAGTCGTGGCTATAAACGAAAAACGTCTGGTTATCTAGAAGTATTGCCTTCGCATACAGCTGAAGAAACCGGGGACGAGCCGCTTCAGTTTAAAAAGAAATTTCCCAATAGCATCGTTGCTGTTTGTGCTGATAGGAGAACGGGTATTGAACAGCTTCAGAAAAAAGCCGAAGTAATTTTACTGGATGACGCTTTTCAGCACCGAAAAGTAAAAGCCGATACAAACATCCTATTAACCCCTTTTCACGATTTATACATTAACGATTATATGTTACCTACGGGCAATTTACGCGAACCTAGAAAAGGTGCAGGCCGGGCGGATATTATAGTTGTTACCAAGTGCCCTAAGAAAGTCCCGTATTCAAAATTGCAAAGAATTGAATTTGTAATCCCGCTGCAGAACCTTCAAAAAATCTATTTCTCTTCTATTGGGTACGATGATACCATTTATGGCAAGACAGAAAACCTTCCACTAAATTATTTAAAAGACAAAAAATTTACTTTAGTTACCGGTATTGCAAACCCTACACCTTTAGTAGAATTTTTAAACGAAGAAGGGTTTCAATTTGATCACGATAACTATGCAGACCATCACAATTTTTCTGTTGAAGAAATTAAAAAGCTAAGCAAAAAGGAACTTATTCTCACTACTGAAAAGGATTATATGCGCTTGCAGAACAAGCTAAATAAGTATGCTTTGTATTACTTGCCGATAACAACAAAAATAAAGAATGACCAGGAAGCTTTTTTTAAAGAGGCAATTCATGAAAGGGTAGAAGCGAAGTTTAGAAACTAGCTATCTACTGGTAATTTTTTGTTTTCGATAGATCGATAAATTTTTTCAAAAAACTCTTCGGTCTTAAATGGTTTTGGAATAATATCATTAAATCCAGCACGGTAAAAATCATCTAAATTTTCATCAACAGTGACCGCTGTTAAAGCAATGATAGGTATTTGTTTGTCAAAGCCCCGTATTTTTTGTGTGGCTTCAATACCGCTTATACCTGGCATGTGGATGTCCATTAAAATTACGTCAAATTCATTCTCTTTAACTATTTTTATAGCATCCATACCATTATCGGCAACCATACATTTCATATGGTTTTTCTCAAGAATTTTCTTGGTAATCATTTGGTTTATTTTGTTGTCTTCAACAACTAAAACCGATTTGTTTTCCAACGCTACGTAATCTACATCGTAGATGATGTTTCTTGGGTTGTCATTTTCTTGATACTCTTCGGAAACAGATAAGGTTAAGTTAAACCAAAACTTGGATCCTTTGCCTAATTGGCTTTCTAGGTTTATTTTACTGTTCATTAACTCAAGCAGGTTTTTAACAATGGAAAGACCAAGCCCTGTCCCGCCAAACTTTCGGTTAATTTGTAGGGAACCTTGTGAAAATGTTTCAAAAATGCTCTTTTGCTTTTTCCTTGAAATACCTACGCCGTTATCTTCAATTTCAAAATGTAATTGAATTTTGTTTTTTTTCTGCTCCAAACTTTGAACTCGAACAGTGACCTCCCCGTTTTGTGTAAATTTTAATGAATTACCGATTAGGTTTATTAAAACTTGAGACAATTTTAAAGGGTCGCCAACCAATTTGTTAGGAATGCTTTCGTCAAACTCCAATTGAAGTTTGTTCTTTTTATCATCAGCAGATTTTTTGAGGGCAACGAGCACATCGTTTATTCTCTTTTTAAGGCTGAAAGTAGTTCGTTCCAGTTCAACTTTGTTAGCCTCCAGTTTATTGAGATCTAAAATATTATTGATTAATGACAAAAGGTATTCCCCAGAAAATTTCAAAGAATTTAAATGCTCCTTTTGGTGTTCTTTCGGATCTTCCTCTAGCAATAAATGGGTTAGGCCTGTTACTGCGTAGAGTGGAGTTCTTAGTTCGTGCGTAATTGTTGACAAAAACTGCGCTTTGGCCAAAGATGCTTTTTCAGCCTTTTCCTTTGCCAATTGCAATTCGGTATTTTTATCTTTTAAAAGGTCGTTTGCCTTGGCTCGTAGGTTGTTGTTTTTATAAAGCGATAACGTTAATAGGGAAAGTATCACAATTAAGGCAATACTTAGCCCTGTAGTCATCTGCGTAAACTTGATGGACTTTTGTTTTTTGTCTAAGTCATCTTTTTGTGTTGCAATTATTTCATTAAGGTCGCCTATGCTAGATTCAGCATCAACCCCTTTTGAAACAGCATCCATATACACTTTGTATAGCTCCTCACTTTTAGCTTCGTAAAGGTCTAGGTTTTCTTCAGATTTTTTATAATCGTTTTCCTTAAGAGCAATGTATGAGATAATCTTATAGCTGTCTGCTTTTAATTTTGAAAATATCTTAGCATCTATTATCTCGAGTGCTTTGCTTAAGGATGTTTTTGCTTTTTCTAAATTGGTAGATTGTTTGCCGTCGTTATGGTTTAAAAATGCTTCAGCTTTTCTAAGGTATGCCTCGGCTTCTTCATAAATAAATTTGTTGTCTTTTAATAGAGGAATGGCAGCATCAAAATAATTTATTGCCGATTTATATTTCTTTTTCTGAAGGTCTAATAATCCCAAGCCAAGGATTACGTGGCTTTGTCCAGCTTCGTCGTTTAACTGAATAAACTTTTTGTAGGCATCTTTTAAATAGGCTTCAGAGTTTGCGTAATCCCTTGTTTTAATTAAAATTAACCCTTTGAGGGTGTATGCTTTTGCAATCTCGGCTTCTTTACTTGCGTCTTCTTCCAATGCTTCAATAAGAGTGATTGATTTATTGATTTCTTCAGAAGCTTTTTTGAAATTTTGAAGGTAATAATGCAGCTTAGCAATATGATAACGTATCTCGGACTTTATAAGGGCATTGTTAGAGTTTAATGCCAGTTTATTTGCTTCGTTCAAGCTTAAAATAGCAGATTCGAAATCCTGCTTAAACATGGCGTTCTCTGCCTGCTCACGCTTTTCTTTAATTAATTCAATAGTGTCCTTTTTACGTTCTTGGCCAATAAGGGTGCCTAGCGTTAAAAAGAGCATAAACAGCACTGTTACGTGTTTATTTGTAAGTAATGCTTTTTGCATTTATATTGTGTACTTTGGCGATAAATATAGTTATTTCCCCGAAATTTGTAAGATTAAATCAACTATTCTTGATGAATAACCTCTTTCATTATCATACCAGCCAATTATTTTTACCATTTTCCCTCCAATTACTGATGTCATCCCCGCATCAAAAACGCAGGAATGTGTATTGCCTACTATGTCGATTGAAACAATCGGGTCTTCTGTGTACTGAAGTATATTTTTCAAATTTGTTTCTGAAGCTTTTTTAAAGGCATTATTTATAGCTTCTATTGAGGTTTTGTTTTTTACATTAATGGTTATATCAGTTAAAGAGCCATTGGGGACAGGTACACGAATACCACATCCGCCAATTACTGAAGCCAAGTCAGGAAAAATCTTGGTCAAAGCTTTTGCAGCTCCCGTGGTAGTGGGAACAATAGATTGAGCCGCTCCTCTTGCACGCCGTAAATCTCTATGGGGTTGATCGTGTAAGCTTTGGTCTGTCGTGTAAGAATGTATTGTTGTAATATAAGCTTGCTCAATCTCACAAAGGTCGTGCACAATTTTTAGCATCGGTGCAGCATTGTTTGTTGTACAAGATGCGTTTGAAATTATCACATCATCACTGTCTAAAATTTCATCGTTGATGCCCAAAACAACTGTTTTTATATCATCCTCTTGCGGCGGAACTGAGAGAATTACTTTTTTAACATCAGCTTTTATGTGCTTTTCCAGTTGTTCACGAAGTTTAAATTTTCCAGTGCTTTCAACAATAATATCAACGCCTTCCCAATTTATATCCTCAATGTTTTTTTCCGAAGAAAACCGAAACGAGATATTATCTACAATAATGCTCTTTTCAGTATAGGAAACGCCCCTATGCAATACTCCGTGGATACTATCGTACTTAAGTAAATGCGAAAGGGTTCTCGCATCGGCTAAATCATTAATGGCAACGATGTCAATTTTTGGGTGATCAAGCAAAAGCCTAAAAAGATTTCGACCTATGCGTCCAAAACCATTTATACCAACTTTTATGGAACTTGACATGTTTATGTATTTATGTTAAGTGCTTTTGGGCTTTGTAAGAAGATCGAACCAAGGCTCCACTTTCCACGTGACGAAAACCCATCTCTAAGCCTATTTCTTCATATTTTTTAAATTGTTCTGGGGTAATAAATTCCTTAACAGGCAAGTGTTTTTTAGATGGTTGTAAGTATTGACCAATGGTAACAATATCTAATCCTACCGATCGTAAATCTCGCAAGGTTTCAATTACCTCACCTTCTTGTTCGCCAAGGCCTAACATAATACCACTTTTAGTACGGGTGATACCTTGTTGCTTTAAGTAATTCAGCACTTCCAGACTACGTTCATATTTTGCTTGGATTCGAACTTCGCGTGTCAATCGCTTAACGGTTTCCATATTATGTGAAACCACTTCTGGCTTAACAGCAATGATACGGTCTATGTTTCGGGTTACCCCTTGAAAATCTGGAATAAGTGTTTCTAAAGTAGTATTAGGGTTCATACGGCGAATTGCCTTTACCGTTTCGGCCCAGATTATAGAACCCATATCCTTTAAGTCGTCCCGATCTACTGAGGTGATTACAGCGTGCTTTATATCCATCAATTTGATAGATCGGCCTACTTTTTCAGGTTCGTCCCAATCGATGGTATCTGGTCTTCCAGTTTTTACACCACAAAAACCACAAGAACGGGTACAAGTGTTCCCTAAAATCATGAACGTTGCGGTTCCTTCAGTCCAACATTCACCCATATTAGGGCAACTGCCCGAAGTGCAAATGGTGTGTAAATCGTATTTATCAACCAAGCCTCGTAGCTCTGTGTATTTTTTACCCGTTGGTAATTTTACTCTTAGCCATTTAGGTTTTGGGGCTGGTTTGGTGCGTTCCAATGTTTGTGTACTCATAGCTGAACAAAGATATAAATAATTAAACCTGTTTTTAAGGATAATAAGGTTAAAATACAGATGTGTTTTTAGTGAAGTAAAATACGATTACTAGATATGTTTTTTCACGAATTTTCAGTAATGATTTCAGCCAATAGTTTACGAGCTCTCAATAAGCGCACTTTCACATTGTTGAGTGGTTCCTGTATTTTTTCAGCAATTTCGTTGTAGCTCATTTCTTGAAAAAAACGTAGGTTGATTACTTCTTGATAATGAGGTTTTAGTTTTTTTATATATTGAAGCAGTTCGGCTAAGTTTTGTTCGGTTATCAACTTGTCCTCGGCCGTTGGATTATGATCGGCTATTTTCTGAATGTATTCTTCGGAAGTATTGGTGGTATTTTGATAAAGTGACGCGTTTTTCTTTCGGCTTTTATCTATCTGAATGTTTTTCGAAATTGCAACCAACCAAGTTCCAAATTCATACTTTGAATCGAACGTTTCAATTTTATCAAATGCCTTAGCGAAGGTTTCTATTGATATGTCCTCGGCTTCATATTCATTACTAACCCGCTTTATTTGAAAACCGTAAACCGTGTTCCAAAAAGTATCCAATAAAAACTTAAAAGCACTTTGTTTACCGCTTTTGGCTTTTTGTATTTGATTGTTAATTTCTTCTTTGGTTACTTCCAACGGCTTTGCTTTGTTGTGCTATTCGAAATAAAGATACTCATTTGATAGCATACTAAAAACAGTTCAAAAATTGGGATAAAAGGAATCAGGTCGCCTTCTTTTAGTTTTCTTGCGGCTTTTCCAACTATTATATATTGAAAAAGGAACCGAAATAAAATAATGGCAAGGGCTATTTTCCAACTTGAAAAAATAAGTGCAAATATGCTTAAGCCCCAAAATAAAAAGTTTGAGGTGTAAAAAAGCCCCAATAAAAATTTATGTAAAGGCTTGTAGCGCTTGGCAGTGGTAATGTGTCTTTTTTTCTGAAGCCACCAAGCTTTCCATGTTTTTTTAGGAATAGAATAAGTAAAGGCTTCTTCAGCAACACAAATAGCAGTATTTTTGGGCGTAGCCGCCTCATTTACAAACAGGTCATCATCGCCAGAAGGCAACTTTATGTGCGACATAAACCCTTTGTTTTCATAATAAAGATTTGCCGTATAGGAAAGATTACGGCCTACACCCATATAGGGCATATTGGCTTTTGCGTACGAAAAATACTGTAGTGCAGTCATTAAAGTCTCGAACCTAATTAACCGATTGAGCAATCCATCTTTTTTTTGATAAGCACCATAGCCCAATACTAATTGTTTTTCTTGTGAAAAGTGTGCCGTCATTGTGGTAAGCCAATTATTTGATGCAGGCTTGCAGTCGGCATCGGTAAAAAGCAACCGTTGGTTTTTAGCGCGTTTAAGACCTAAAGTGAGAGCGTATTTTTTATTTCCCCAGAAGGCTTCGTTGTTTTTTACCTTTACAATCTGGATTTTTGGGTTGTCAACCTGAAACGACTCCATCACTTCTAATGTTTCATCTATAGAAGCGTCATCAATTAAAATCAATTCAAAATCTGGATGATTTTGTCCTAACCATAAGGGGATGTGCGCTTTTAGGTTTTCAGCTTCATTTTTAGCACAGACAATTAAGGAAACTGGGTAATTGTTCTCAGATTTTATTTCTGAAGAAGGAAGAAAAGAAAATTTTGAAAAAAGAATATAATATCCACAATTAATAACCACTACTGCAGTGAGTGCGTAAAGTAGCACCATAAGCTATTGGTTTAATGATTTCTGAAAAGCTTTTGGCAAAATTTATTTCGAAGGTTGTTCGTGGGCAGGTTCGTTGCAGTTTTCAAACTGATCTGGAGTTTTTCCGCAAAACCCACACGCTTCGCCATTTTTGTTTAAAAATGGATTTTGGCTAGCGCAAGTTCCAGCAAATTCGCCGTCTTTTTTGCCCCAGATTTTAATAGCAATTCCTGCAAAAGCCAATAATAATAGTAAAACTGTAATAAGTAAAATTCCCATAACTAACTTTTATGTTGCAAAAATACAATCTTTCTTGGTGATGTAGTGCGATTTTAGTTAATTTTAGCGTAAAATTCACTTAAAAACCGGTATATGAAATTATTAAAACCCCTTGCAGTTCTTTTTGTAATAACTTTAGCGTTCACAGCTTGTAAAAACGATAAAAAAGAGCCTGTAGAGGCAAATGAAACGGTCGTTAAAACGGCGCCAGAAAAAGTGAAAAAAGTAAAAAAAGAACTTACCGTTGAAGAAAAAGAGCAGTTGAACAGTGTAATGTCCAAGTTAATGATAACCGGCGAAACAAAAACGTTTGCAAGTGCCTTGGTGAGTACTGGTCTTACCGATATGTTGTCTAAAAACAAAGGGCCTTATACCATATTTGCCCCTACTACAATTGCTTTTGATAGTTTGGATATTGAAAAAAAGCGAGAAATTTTAAACCCTAAAAATAAAGAAAAGTTAAGCGCCCTTTTAAAGAATCATATTGTGGAAGGAAAAGTGAGTTCATCTGAGTTGCTTCAAAAAAGTAAAGGGAGCTCCAATACATTAAAAACCCTTGGTGGAAAAACATTTACTGTTGCCAAACAGGGCAGTGATCTTGTAATTACAGATGGTAACGGGGCCAAAGCTGTATTGGGAAAAAGCGATATTGAAGGGTCTAACGGTGTTGTTCACGTTATAGACGAAGTACTTTTCTTAAATTAAAATATGTTTACTTCTGGTTCAATATAGATATCAAACTGGTCTTTTACAGCTTGTTGTATTTTTAAAGCCAGTTGCCAAATTTCATCACCAGAAGCATTTCCATAATTAACTAAAACAAGTGCTTGGTTTTTATGAATTCCTGCATCGCCAAATCGTTTTCCTTTAAAACCTGCTTGCTCTATTAGCCATCCAGCCGGAATTTTATATTCAGCAGCAGAAATTTCATAATAGGGAGCATCTGGATTTTGAATTTTAAATTTTTTAAATTTTTCAGAACCAATAACGGGGTTCTTAAAAAAACTTCCGCTATTGCCCAATTTTTTAGGATCAGGCAGTTTAGACTGCCTAATTTCGATCACCGCTTCTGAAATAGTTGCAATAGTCGGGTTTTCTATGTTTTTTTCAGCGAGCTTTTCCTTAATTGCTCCGTAGCCAGTATTTAATTTATGTGCTTTTTTGGTTAGTTGAAAGGTTACAGAAGTGATTATGTAATTCCCTTTTTCTTCATTTTTAAAAATTGAATTCCGGTATCCAAAATTACATTCTTCTTTTGTGAATGTTCTTTTATTACCTGTAACTATTTCGATAGCTTCGCAACTAACGAAAGTGTCTTTTAATTCAACTCCATAAGCCCCGATATTTTGTATGGGGGCCGTACCTACATTTCCAGGGATTAGGGACAGGTTCTCCAATCCGCCGTAATTATTCTTAATGCAATACTGTACAAACTCGTGCCAGTTTTCACCTGCCATGGCTTGTAAAGTTACTGTGCTGTCTGTTTCAGAAAGTGTTTTTTTTCCTTTTAAATCGAGATGAATAACAAGTGCATCAATATCTTTGGTAAGCAGCATATTACTCCCTCCGCCTATAATAAAACGATTTTCAAATTTCTTTTCTGAAAGAATTTGCTGCAATTCATCAACCGAAGTAACGGCGATAAAATATCTGGCAGAACAGTCTATCCCAAAGGTATTATATTCTTTAAGCGATTTGTTCTCTTCAATTTGCATTAATTGTCTGGATATTGTTCTAAAGCGGTTTTCAAAATATCAACAGCTTTTAAAAGGCTCTCTTTTTTAAGGACATAAGCAATACGGACTTGGTTTTTACCAACTCCTGGAGTAGAATAAAAACCTGCAGCTGGCGCAACCATAATGGTTTCACCGTTTAGGTCGAAATCTTCTAACAGCCACTGTGCAAACACATCGCTATCTTTAATAGGTAATTCGGCAATACAGTAAAAGGCACCTTTTGGTTCGCCAACTTTAACACCCGGAATTTCCTTTAATTTTTCAATTAATAGATCACGGCGTTCTTTATATTCCTTTGTAACATCGTCGAAATAGCTCTGTGGTGTTTTTAAAGCGGCTTCACTGGCAATTTGTGCAAATGTTGGCGGGCTTAAACGAGCTTGGGCAAACTTTAAAGCGGTACTGAGAACTTCCTTGTTCTTAGTGACCAAACAGCCAATACGAGCGCCGCACATGCTATACCGTTTTGAAACGGAGTCTATAATGATTCCATTTTCGGCCATGCTCTCTTCTTGTAAAATTGAATAGTGCTTTTCATCGCCGTATACAAATTCACGGTACACCTCGTCGGCAACTAAAAACAAATCGTGTTTTTTAACTATTTCAGCAAGTTTTTTAATTTCTTCTTTTGAATACAAATAACCAGTTGGATTACCAGGATTACAAATTAAGATCGCTTTTGTCTTTGGAGTAATCAACTTTTCAAATTCTGAAATAGGGGGAAGTGCAAAATTATTTTCAATTTTTGAAATAACCGGCACAATATTTATTCCTGAAGCTGTAGCAAAACCATTATAGTTGGCGTAGAATGGTTCTGGGATTATTATTTCATCACCTGTGTCTGCAATACTTCCCATTGCAAACAACAAGGCTTCACTACCTCCTGTGGTAACGATTATTTCATCGTGTTCTACAGGTATGTTTTGCTTGTTATAATAAGCTGCGATTTTTTTACGATAGCCTTCAGAGCCTTCAGACCGGGTGTAGGCCAATATGTCAAGGTGGTGCAAAGAGACTGCATCCATAGCAACTTGTGGCGTTTTAATGTCAGGCTGGCCAATATTTAAATGATAAACTTTTTTATTGGCTTTATAAGCTTTTTCTGCAAATGGAACCAGCTTTCTTATTGGAGATTCAGGCATATTCTGCCCTTTTACGGATACTTTAGGCATAGCGTGTGTTTTAGCTAGCAAAGGTCTAAAATTAATTTATAATTACCCACCCAATATAGTAATCTTTCAGTAATTTTTTTTATCTTGATATTACTTGAAAGTATTACGATATACAATCTTCTTGGGCATTTTACTTTTTGCCCATTACACTGTTTTTCCCCAAGGGACTTTTACACTTCCTGAAGGTGATAAAAGAGATAAGATTTCTTTTGATTTAGTTAACAATATTGTGGTTATCCCAGTAGAGGTAAATGGAGCCCAACTTTCCTTTTTGTTGGATACAGGTGTAAAATCTACCATTATTTTTAGCCTTAATCAACAAGACTCAGTTTCATTAAACGAAACAAAGCCTATAAACATAAGGGGCTTAGGCGATGGTGGTTTTTTAAAAGGGTTAAAAAGTGAAAACAATGAAATTAAAATTGGCAATGCGGTAAGCAAGAACCACACTATTTATGTAATATTTGAAAACTCGTTAAACCTTTCCCCTAGAATGGGAGTTCCAATAAATGGAATTATTGGTTTGGATTTTTTTAAAAGTTTTATCGTAAAAACAAACTACACCTCAAAGCGACTAAAGTTTTACAATCCCGAAACATATTCGTATCGTGAATGCCGAAGATGTGAGATTTTCAACCTTGATTTTTTTAAAGATAAGCCTTACATAAACCTTACTGTGCAATTAGGTAAAAAAGAAGAAGATGTTACCTTACTGTTGGATAGTGGCTCAAGTGACGCTCTTTGGTTATTTGATACAGAAGGGTTTTTGTCAGAAAATCCAAAAAATTATTTTAAAGATTTTCTAGGTCTTGGTTTAAGTGGAAATATTTACGGAAAAAGATCTAGGTTGAATAAAGCAGAATTAGGGGATTTTGTTATGGAAAATGTGAATGTAGCATTTCCAAATAAAGAGGCCACTCAAAATATAGAATTATACGTAGAGCGTGATGGTAGCTTGGGAGGCGATTTTTTGAGACGATTTACAGTAACTATGGATTATTCTAACAAGAAAGTTATGCTTAAACGAAACCGAAACTTCTCAGATCCGTTTCATTACAATATGAGTGGGTTGACAGTTGAACACGATGGTGTTGATGTCTATACGGAAAGGAGTACGCTTAAAAAGTCCAAAATTGATGGATTGGGGAATGATAGCGCATTAGATAGGGCATCAGGTTACAATGTGTATGATATCTATTCAAAAACTGAAATTTTTTTAGTACCTCGTTATGTGGTTGCAGAGGTTAGGGAAAATTCTGTAGCACAACGCTCTGGAATAATAAAAGGAGATGAAATTCTCAAAATAAATGGTAAGCCAGCGCATAAATATAAACTGTACAATTTAAATACGCTGTTTTCTTCAGAAGAAGGGAAGAGGATAAACTTAGAGGTTAAACGAAACGAGAGGGTTTTTAATGTGAGCTTTAGGCTTGAAAAAGTTTTATAACTTAAGCCCAAAAGTAAACACAAAGGAATCGTCTATAGTGTTTACCAAAGCGCTATCTGTTAACCCAGTAGAATATAATTGTTGCTGTCTCTCTTGTTCGGTTCTGGCATACGATAAATCCATATAGTAATTTCCGAAATTATAGCCTAGGCCTAGTGAAAAACCATTTAAATCATCCATTATTTGTTTGTTGTTATATGGGCTTTCTTCAAAGCGGTACCCAGCCCGAAAACTAACATCGTTAAAACGATATTCACCACCAAATCTATAGGTAGATGCTCCTTTTAACACAGTGTCGATATTTGTGTTTTCTGACGCAAAAACAGGGTCCGATGTTGGCTTAAAAGTGATTTCAGAAAAATCTTTATAGGAATAATCAAAACTGATGAGTCCACTTTTTCCAAAAATGTAAGCTGCACTAGCTGCTAATTTTCCAGGAGTTTTCAGGTTGTAATCTTCGTAAATATTTAAAACCCTAGGATCTACCACCACGGTGTTTGTTTGACCATTGTTTGTTCTTTGGGTCTCTAAATACTGTGTTGTTTCTTCAGAAATTGTAAACCAAGTTGGAGTATCGTAAGTTAATCCTAATCGTAGGTTTTCTGTCGCTTTGGCTATTGCACCTATTTGTGCCGAAAACCCAGAGCCCAGGACAGAAAGGTTGTTTTCAAAACCAATTTCATTAACTGTGCTGCCTTGGTTGTTGTTCCTTTCAAAAAGAAAGGTACTTTGCCGGTAATCTATAATGTGCGAGTTTAGGTTTATTCCAAAGTAAAAAGCGTCTGTATATTGGGTAGCAAGGTTCAATGTGTATTTTCCACTGTATCCTTCGCTTACCAAAACATAATCTTGATTGAAAGTACCTGGCGCTACGTTAGATGTGTATTGTGTGTTGTTTGAATTTTGAGGATCTAAGGGATCAAAAATAAACCCTTGATACCCCAAAAAGGCATTTTGCGCTGCGGCACCTTGAGTTTCCCCAAGAAAAGTGTATAAATCTGCTATGGTTTCAGTGCCTTGTAATTGCAATAAATTTAACGGCGTTCCTTGTGCTTGCTCTAAAAAGAAATTAGCTATTGAAGTGTTTCCGTTTCCAGCTATAAAAAGCTCGTCATCAAAATTTTGGGTATTATTATAGTTTACTCCCAGTGTAAATTTTTTCCAAGGTGAATTTTCGTTGGTATTATCAAAAACAAAAACGCCTCCAACTTGGTTAAGACTTACATCGGAATCTAAACTTTTAGTAAATGTATTAAAATAAAGTGCTTCATTGTCTTTGCCCATTACACCTGCTGATATGCTAGCTTCATTTCTTAAAAAAACGGCTCCTCCAGCCGGATTTATAGCAATAGCCGATAAATCCCCGCCTAAAGCTCCAAAAGCTCCGCTAAGTGCATTAAACCTTGCAGTACCTGTTGTGTTTTCTTGGCTATACCGAAGTCCATCAACTAGACCTTGAGCGTGTAAAGTTGCCACAGAAATAGCCATTATGAGGAAGAGAATACTCTTTTTCATATCAATATTTTTTTAATTTTTGGTTTAGAAATTATCCGCGTCCGCCGCCTCTTCTGCTTCCGCCACTGCTCCTGCTAGAACCGGAAGAACGTGACGATCCGCCAGAACTCCTCATGCTGCCAGAACTCCTTGAACTTCTTGTTGAAGGGGTGTATGATCTTGTCCTTCTTGATGAGTTATTACTTCTCACATTATTACTTCGTGAGTTAGAGCTTCTTCTTATGTTTGAGTTTCTTCTTACCGAATTAGTGTTCCTTCTGGAAAAATTGGAATTTCTTCTCACAGTATTTGAATTACTTCTTCTGGCATTTGTTCTCCTTATCAACTCAGATCTTGAATAAGAACGTCGACTGTTCGTGGCATCGGACGATCTTCCGCGAGCATTAGATCTGGTGTAATCTGTATTTCTTCTTCCACGGTTGTATGAAATTCCATTATGATAGTTATTTCCGTAATAGCCGCCGTGAGCATAATAGTTGTTATAGTAGTAAGGGTAATAGCCACCACCATAGAAAGGGTAGCCCCAACCATAAAAGCCGCCGTAATAAGGATAACCCCAGCCACCAAAGCCTATGCCCCAGTTCCAGTAAGGTCTGTAAAAGCTATACGGATATCCCCAATAGCTGTTGTAGCCCCAATACGGGCTGTTCCAATATCCAAAGTTAAAGCCACTGTTATTGTATATATTTACGGTAACGTCTTCGGCGTTGCTTCCCCAAGGGCCGTAACCTTCTTCATAATCGTCTCTCTCTTCAATGACTATATTGCCTTCATCGTCCATATATTCTGAAGTAGTGTAGGCTTCAATATCTGTAAAAACCAAATCTTCATCTTCAGGAATGTTCTCAAGTTCATTAGCTTTGGAATTAAAATATTGTTTGTAATAATTGCCTCTGTCGGGAGCATTTTCTTCAACTGCAACTTCCTCGCCCGAGCTATAAATACCATCGGTATCTGAATAACCAGAATTATAAGTTCCGCAGGAAGTGAGTACCAACGCTGTAATCCCCATAATTAAAAAGGGGATGGTTCTTTTTTGGATGTTGTATCGTGATTGCATAACTGCTTTTATTTTAATTGTTGGACTTCTTAAAAATAATTAGTTTTGTCGAGATAAACGAGAACTACTAATCATTTAACACTATAGGCACAAGTTTTGTGCCAAACTGCGGTATATGGCAAAGAACTTAACTACAAGAAGCGAAGATTATTCAAAATGGTACAATGAGTTGGTTATCAAGGCCGACCTTGCCGAAAACTCGGGTGTTAGAGGATGTATGGTAATAAAACCTTACGGATTTGGCATTTGGGAAAAAATGCAAGCCGAACTGGATAGAATGTTTAAGGAAACAGGGCATCAAAATGCGTATTTTCCACTTTTTATCCCGAAATCATATTTCAGTAAAGAAGCAAGCCATGTAGATGGTTTTGCCAAAGAATGTGCGGTAGTGACCCATTATAGACTGAAAAATGATGAAAATGGTAATGGTATTGTGGTCGACCCTGAAGCTAAACTGGAAGAAGAATTGATTGTTCGTCCTACTTCCGAAACCATTATTTGGGATACGTATAGAAAGTGGGTGCAATCGTACCGCGATTTGCCTCTACTAATTAACCAATGGGCAAATGTGGTGCGCTGGGAAATGCGAACTCGTTTGTTTTTGCGTACATCTGAATTTCTTTGGCAAGAAGGACATACAGCGCATGCAACCGAAAAAGAAGCCATAGCCGAAGCAGAACAAATGATGAACATCTATGCAGATTTTGCAGAAAACTATATGGCCGTTCCTGTGGTTAAAGGACTCAAAACTGAAAGCGAACGATTTGCCGGAGCTTTAGAGACGTATTGTATTGAAGCTCTAATGCAAGACGGAAAGGCGTTACAAGCTGGTACCTCTCACTTTTTAGGGCAAAACTTTGCCAAGGCCTTCGATGTTAAGTTTGCTTCAAAAGAAGGGAAACAAGAATATGTTTGGGCGACCTCTTGGGGCGTGTCTACCCGATTAGTGGGCGCATTGATAATGACGCACAGTGATGATAATGGGTTGGTATTGCCACCAAAATTAGCACCAGACCAAGTTGTGATAGTTCCTATTTACAGAAATGAAGAACAGTTTGATGCGGTTAGCGAAGTAGCAAAAGACTTACAAGCTAAATTAAGAGCTGCTGGTATTCGTGTAAAATTTGACAATAGAGATACCCATAAACCTGGATGGAAGTTTAATGAGTATGAATTAAAAGGAGTTCCAGTACGGATCGCTATTGGACCTAAAGATGTTGAGAAAGGAACGGTAGAGTTAGCAAGAAGGGATACGTTGACCAAAGAGTTTGTAAACCAAGATGAGGTGGTTGATAAAATATCTGGCTTAATGACTGAAATTCAAGAGAACCTATTTAAAAAGGCGGTTGATTACAGAACAGAACATACTACTGAAGTAGAAAGTTATGATGAATTTAAAAAAGTGCTAAAATCTAAAGGCGGATTTATCTCTGCGCATTGGGATGGAACCACAGAAACGGAAGATCAAATAAAAAACGATACAAAAGCAACAATTAGATGTATTCCCTTGGATGGAAAAAAAGAAGCGGGAAGTTGCATGGTTACTGGAAAACCATCAAGTCAACGCGTGTTGTTTGCAAAGGCGTATTAAATTTTTTTAAAAAAGTTTCAAATCTATTTGCAGAATTGAAAATGTGTTGTATTTTTGCATCCGCAATTGAAAAACAATTGGCCCGTTCGTCTAGGGGTTAGGACGCCAGGTTTTCATCCTGGTAACAGGGGTTCGATTCCCCTACGGGCTACAAATTAAAGAAAGAGAATTATGGCGAATCACAAGTCAGCTTTAAAGAGAATTAGAAACAGCGAAACAAAGCGTTTACGTAACCGTTACCAGTTTAAAACTACGCGTAACGCGATTAAGAAGCTGAAAGATGCTACTAACAAGAAAGAGGCTGAAAAGCTTTTTCCTGAAGTAACGTCTATGATTGATAAATTAGCGAAAAACAATGTTATCCACGATAACAAAGCAGCTAACTTAAAGTCTCAGATTTCAAGACATATCGCAGCGCTATAAGCAACGCTTTCTAAGAAAAATTGTAAAAGCCCTTTCAGGAAACTGAAAGGGCTTTTTTTGTTTTGTTTATATTTATACTCACGTTATCTACAATTTTGGAAGAAACATCGAAAGAAATATTAGACATTGATGACAGAAATGAAACGTTTCGAAAAATTTCTGATGGAATAAAATCTCTAAATAAAGCGTTCAGAGCTTTGAATGCTGATTACTCATATCATTTAGAACCTACTTTTGGAAAAGACCATCGAATTTTGAGAATGCGAGAGGATATTGACTTCCGACTATTTAGTTCACAATTTCACCTTGAGTTACTTTTAAGACAACATTATTTTGCTGAGGAAAGAATTAGTGAAGAGTATAAAAAAAATCCAAAAAAGGTTTTAGCAAAAGTCTACCCTTCTCATCCCCTTTTTGATTATTGTGAGAAAGAAGTGACTGCTATTTTTGAAAGTATTGTCTTTCATTTAGCGTCAGTTTACGACTTTGTAAGTACAATTATTAGCTTCATCTGCAATAATAAAAACGAATCTATTTCAAAATGGTCGAATTTACAAAGAGCGTGTCGCCAAAAAGAGAGCCTTAAAAATAAAGATATTTCCAAAATTATACTCGATGAGCATAATAAATTTGTGAATCCACTTTATAAATACCGTTCTGGTCTAATACACGATAAAACTGATTTACACCCAATAGAACTGAATTTAAAGTTAGGTACTGGAAAAGCTGATGTACGATTTTTTATTAACAGTAATTTGACAAAGAATTTCTTTGAATTGAAAAAGTTGAGTAAGGCAAAAAACATAACTATTTCTTATACTTCAAGCTGGCTAATTGATAAAACGATTGATTCGTTGATTAGAATACTATTTGGAGTAAAAAACGAAATAGAGAAAAGTTCTTCATTTCCAAATCACGTTAGTGATTCTGATATTGTAATGATATATAGAGACCCTGTAACAGGAATTGGGGAGCCAGTATCAAAAAGAATGTGGAAAGAAGTCGAAATCGAACGAAAAAAACTGTAGTTAACAAGGTGCCTTATGAAAAGCACTAGTTCAGTTCTTTATTCATTTAAAGAAGCCCTTGAATTTGTAAAGACTTCCTAAAACAATGTGTGAAATTAGTTACTAGTATAGCTTGTTTGCGAAAATATTTGCAGGTTTTCTATTCGGTTTGTAGTTCTTGAATATAGTGTATAGAGAAGCTAATCTAATATAGATATTTTAATTCTCAACCCCAAAAGGCACCAAACTACTATAATCCCCATCATGTCGGGCGATATCGCGTACAATAGAAGAAGAAACGTGCGATACGGCTGGAGAAGCTACTAAAAACACACTTTCAACATTCATCACTTCGGCATTGGCTTGGGCGATGGTTTGCTCGTATGTAAAGTCAGCTGTGTTGCGAACACCCCGAAGAATATACTGTGCGTTTTCAGCTTTACAGAAATCGGCTGTGAGCCCTTTATACGTTTTTACGGTTACAGTATCAAACTCTTTAAAAGCATCTTCAATAAACTGCTTTCGGTCTTCAAGCGGGAACATATATTTTTTTTCGGCATTGACGCCTATGGCGATGATTATTTCATCAAACAACGGCAACGCACGTTTTATAATATCAACATGACCTATGGTGATAGGATCGAAAGAACCAGGAAAAAGCGCGCGTTTTTTCATTATAAAGCTGTTTTATCTTTTTTTATTCTACTTCTAACAGCGAAGCGGTCTCACATCTTAGTCGGAAACGACTAAAACGTCATCTACCAAAATACTAAAAAATTCTGTAAGTGTCATCCCAGATTCGCGTACTTGTTTCGGAACAATACTTTCGGGTGACAAACCGGGATTGGTATTGATTTCGATAAAGTATGGGGTGCTATTTTGTATGATAAAGTCACTTCGGCTAATGCCATTCATATTCAATACTTCATATATTTTTTTGGCTTCAGCTTGTATTTTCTGTGTTTCTTCTTCAGAAATACGTGCCGGAGTTATTTCTTCCGAAGCACCTAAATACTTAGCTTCATAATCAAAAAATTCATTTTTAGAAACAATTTCGGTAGTTGGTAACGCGATAATTTTACCGTTATTTTTATATACACCTACTTGTACTTCGGTACCTATTAAAGCGGTTTCAATTAACACTTCGTTATCTTCTTCGTAGGCTTTTTCGATAGCAGGAAGTAGCTCTTCTATTTGTTTCACTTTACTAACCCCAAAACTGGAGCCAGCTCTATTTGGCTTTACAAAACAGGGAAGGCCTACTTTTTTTATAATTTCCTCTTTATCTATGTTGCTGCCTTTATTTACGTAATATGAGTTGGCGCAATTAATTCCGAAGCCTTTTAAAACGGATAAACAATCCCGTTTGTTAAAGCTCAACGCGGCTTGGTAATATCCTGCACTGGTTTGAGGAACGCCTACTAAACGTAAATATGCTTGAAGTTGGCCGTCTTCACCGGGCGTACCGTGAATACAGTTAAAAACAGCATCTGGTTTAATGGTTGTTCCGTCTTTATCAAAACTGAAATCTTCTTTATGTACTGGGTGCTTCGTTCCGTCTTCTGAAACGTAAAACCACCCTTCTTTTAAAATATGAACTGGATATGCATGATATTTTTCTTTGTCCAAAAAGTCGCAAACCATCGCCCCACTTTTAAGTGAAATCTCAAATTCGCTTGAATAACCGCCCATAGCGACGGCGATATGTTTTTTTGCCATACCAAAATTTTAAAAATAACGTTTAACAAAAATATGACTAATCCATAGAAAGATACTAACTTTAGGTTTGTTATTTTTGCCTATCAATATATAATGTATGACATTTTTCAGATTCCTCTTCACCAAAGTTTTTTTAAAACAATTGTTATTGGCCATTTTGGCTTTAGTTGTATTGAGTTTCCTTGTAATGTGGTGGCTTAAGGGCACTACCAACCACGGTCAAAAAATTGAAGTTCCTAGTTTGAGCAAGCTGTCTTTAGACCTTGTTGAAGACAAACTGGATGAAATGGATTTGCGCTACGAAATACTGGATTCTGCCAATTATAATCCAGATTTTCCTAAATATTCTGTAATTGAACAAATTCCGAAGGCTGGAAAATTTGTAAAAGAAGACCGAAAAATCTATTTGTACTTAAATCCTTCAGGCTATCGAAAAATACAAGTGCCCAATGTAATAGGAAGAACCCGCCGTCAAGCAGAACCTACGTTGTTGGCTATGGGTTTTGAAATAGGGAAAATTAGCTACCGCCCCGATATAAGCGACCAAGTAAAAGAACTTCGTTATAAAGGAGAAAAATTGGAGCCAGGCACTGAAATTCAAAAAACAGCCGTGATCGACTTAATTGTTGGTGATGAATCCCTAAATCGTGTGCAAGAAGAAAATGATAAAAATGATGAAGCCGAAGCAGAAACACAACCTACCGAAACAGATAACAATGACCAATAATATTACTGAAGAAAACACAGAAGATTCCGGAAATGACGATTTGTATGAGCATTATCGCTATGTAGCCGATAAAGGCCAGCAACCGCTCAGGGTAGATAAATACCTGATGAACAGGATTGAAAATGCTACGCGGAATAAAATTCAGAAAGCTGCGAAGGACGGAAATATTTATGTGAACGATGTTGCAGTAAAACAAAACTATAAAGTAAAACCAGGCGATGTGGTGACTGTTCTTTTTGAACACCCGCCGTATGAGAATTTATTGGTTCCGGAAGATATCCCAATTGATATTGTATATGAAGATGATGATGTTTTAGTTGTTAATAAAGAACCAGGAATGGTCGTGCACCCAGGGCACGGCAATTATAGCGGAACATTGATTAATGCGCTTACCTTTCATTTTGATAACCTTCCAAATAACAGTAGTAACCGCCCAGGTTTAGTACACCGAATTGACAAAGATACGAGCGGACTTCTTGTAGTTGCTAAAACAGAAGAGGCCATGACGCATTTATCCAAACAGTTTTTTAATAAAACGACCGAGCGTGAATATGTCGCTTTGGTTTGGGGGAATGTAGATGAAGAATCTGGAACCGTTGAAGGCAATATTGGCCGTCACCCTAAAAACAGATTACAGAATACCGTTTTTGAAGATGATGAAGATGAAGCACGCGGGAAACATGCGGTAACCCACTTTAAAGTTTTGGAAAGACTGGGTTATGTAACATTGCTTTCGTGTAGATTAGAAACCGGACGTACCCACCAAATACGTGTTCATTTAAAACACATAGGCCATACTTTGTTTAATGACGAACGATATGGTGGCGATAAAATTTTAAAGGGAACCACCTTTTCTAAATACAAACAGTTTGTAGACAATTGTTTTAAAGCATTACCAAGACAAGCATTGCATGCCAGAACATTAGGTTTTGTACACCCAACAACTGGCGAAATGATGCGGTTTGAATCTAAAATACCAGATGATATGGAAGCGTGTTTGGAAAAATGGCGCAATTACTCAAAGCACGCTATTTAATTGGTTATGAAGACAGCTTTAGCTGTCTGTTCGAGCGCAGTCGAGAACTACAAGTTTCTGACTGTAAATTAAGGTCTCGACTGCGCTCGACCGGACAAACCAATTACTTCTTCAGCCATTTAGCCGTAAACGTTTTATTTCCGCTGGAAATATTTACAAAATACAACCCGCCGCTTAAGTCTTTAAAATTATACTGAACAGCTTCATTTTTTGAAATAGTTCTTTCTTCAGAAAAAACTTGCTTTCCATCAATAGTATAAAGTGAGATGGTAGCATTTTCAAGCGCTATCGATAAGTTTAAATTTAAAACACCATTTGAAGGGTTAGGGGTAAGGTTGATAGAGGTATTAGAAAACTCTTCAACCCCCATAATAATATCTCCACCTACTAATCCATTTCTGCTATTGTTGCCTTTATAACCGTTGCGCCTAATTTTGTTTTCATCATAAGGAACGTTTAGATTATAGGTGGTTACATATGATGAATCAATGCCCTGACCAAAAGTTTGTGTATAGGTGTTGGCAGTGAGATCCATCATGCCGTCATTATCTACATCACCAATTACTGCGCCATTTAAAAATGTAAAGCCACGCGGTCGCAATGGAAAACCGTCAATCTCACCGCTACCATCCATAGAATATGCGTGAATATACCCGTCACCTTCTGCATCGGTAAGCGTACTGGGAAAAATAACTTCTAGAATACCATCGTCATTAATGTCAGCTATGCTTAAAACTCCTTCGGTACCTCCATATTTTGAAATAGGGAAATTGTTCAGGTTGTTACCATCAGGTGTAAGTCCGTAAACCACATCAAGAGGGGTCCCATCACCACTAGTATTTCTGTCGGACATAAATATTTCGAACGTTTCATCTCCTTCTATATCCAAAACTGTAGCGGGAGAATACGTCCATCCGCCTAGCGCGATAGGCCATCCTGGGTAGTAGGTGGCATCGTGGTTTAACACATAAAAACCGGGAGCATCCCCGTGATTGCTTCCTATAATCTCTAAATCATCATCACCGTCTAAATCTGCTAGAATAGGCGATTGGTAAGAATATCTAACTGTTGGATCTACCAATGGGAAATTAGGGAAAAGTTGTCCTTGATTATCGTAAATACGCATTCCGGTTGAAGAAGTAGCGATGACAACATCATTGTTTCCGTCGTTATCCACATCGCCAATGGATGGGGTAAAGGCAGGAGTTGCATCTACTTGTACTGGCCAATTGCTGTTTATGGGTGTGCCGTCAATGTTTATTACGTGAACATATCCTTCGGAGCTGCCGGCACGTTCACAAGTTACAATATCGTAGGTTCCGTTATTGTCTACATCGGCTACGGCTGGTGCGTTAATCATCCAATGGTCATCAAAATTTAAAGGCCATCCAGGTAGATCTTCGCCATTATTGTCTTTAAGGTAAATACGGCCTACAGTAGTTGGATAACCAGTATTTACGATAATTTCAATATCGCCATCTTGGTCAATGTCTACCGCAGTTGGTGGTAATAGTATGGGGCCTAAAACTGTTTTTTCCCAAAGAACGTTACCATCGCCTTCTAGTGCGTACAGTGTAGTGTCAATTCCGTAGAGTATTTCGTTTACACCGTCATTATCAATATCAGCTAAGGTAACGCCTCGGCTATTTTTTACCTGTGGGTTGGTGGGCCTGCCAAATTTGAACAGAACATCGGCCTGTTGTTTGTTTTCTGTGGCATTTTCATTCATTGGAAACTGTACATCTTCAACTTCAATGGTTCCATTTTCAGTGAGTGTAGCTTTTTTTCCAATTTCAGTTTGCGCAGTTATATAGTTCATCCCAAAAAAGGTTACTAAACAACTAAGGAGTACTTGTTTTTTCATTATTTATATGTTTAATGTTACTTTTTAAAAGTATTTATAAGAATCTCTTTCAAAAGTTAATAGTTTCTTAATTATATGTTCATATTGTTAAATAAGTTCCTTGATAAGAAATAATAATTGTTTCATAAAAAATATAAAAGTGTTGAATTGCCATTAGAAATATATTTAATTTATTTTTGGGTAAAATTGAATAATTATGAAGATTGTAGTATCGCCAGCTAAAACATTAGATTACGAAACTAACTTGCCTACTAAAAGAGCTACACAGCCAGAGTTTCTTGAAGAGGCTGAAACTCTTAACAAAAAACTATCCCGAAAAACAAAAAAGGAAATTGGCAAACTAATGAGCATTAGTGATAAGTTGGCCGATTTAAACTACCAGCGATACAAAGATTTTTCCACTCCGTTTAACAAAATAAATGCCCGTCCCGCAGTGTATGCCTTTGCGGGCGATGTTTATAATGGCCTTGATGCCTATACAATTCCAGAGAATAAATTAGATAGACTGCAAGATACGTTGCGCATTCTTTCAGGAATGTATGGTATTTTAAAGCCCTTAGATTTAATGCAACCGTACCGGCTTGAAATGGGTACTAGCTTAAAAATTCAGCAACATAAAAATTTATACGAATTCTGGGGAAATTCACTAACTGAATCGCTCAATAAGGAAATGAAAGACGATGAACTTTTTATAAATCTTGCAAGCAATGAATATTTTAAAGTTATAAATAAAAAGGAATTGAAAGTGCCGGTGATTTCGCCTGTTTTTAAAGATTTTAAAAATGGAAAATTAAAGGTGATTGCATTCTTCGCAAAAAAAGCTAGAGGAAGTATGGTTAGGTACATTATTGATAAGAATGTAAAAACATTAAAAGGCATAAAAGGATTTGATTATGATGGGTATGCTTACAGTGAAGAATATACCGAAAAGGAAACCGAACCCGTTTTTATACGGTAATGTTTAAGCACACGCATCCATATCCTCCCTATATCCCTGAAAATGCTACAAAATTAATAGTGGGCACGTTGCCGCCACCTCGTTTTACCACTGGCGAATTAAAACCTGGCGATGTGAATTTTTGTTATGGAAGTAGGGATGGCCAGCTTTGGCCTATTCTGAATGAAATATTTAATCTCAACCTTTCTTTTGAGACTACCGAAAAAGCCATTAAGCAACGGAAAGATTTTTTGCAAAAAGAGGGGATAGGAATTTGTGATATGGTTTCAGTGGCCTATCGTGAGAAAATAGATGCTTCAGATATTGGGATGCAAGAAGTCGTATTGCGCGATTTAATAAAAATACTTCAAGAACATCCTACGGTCGATACCTTGTTGTTTACTGGTGGAAACAGTAAAAATGGTCCGGAATATTTTTTCAGAAAAAAAATGAAAGATTACAATTTGAAATTAAAAATTGTTAAAAATACAGTGCCTCGATTCCATGAATTCGTACTTCCCGAATCAAACAGAAAGATAAAAACCGTATCCCTTACGGCTCCTTCTGGGGCCGCAAACCGAGCTGTTGGAAGCCTTTCAGCGTATAAAAAAATGAAAGCCGAAAACCCAGCTTTCAATACCATAGATTTCAGGGTTTGGCAATACGCCCCTCATTTTAAAAAATAAAACTATTTTCTTTTGTGAATAATATTTTTTTTGGCTAAAAGATAATTTTTGAAATTTTTAAGATTCCTTTTCTAACTCAAAAAAGCTTTATTCGCTTATAAGTCAGAATTTTAGAATGATAGAGTCAATATTCTAGTGGGATTGGCTTAATACTTCTTCTAAAATATCTTTTCTATTAACATAAATTTTAGGTATATTAACGCAGTATTAACTGTTAAATTAAATTTTATACAACTTATGAAAAAAATTACTTTATTAATGGCATTTATTGTCACATGCTTTGCGTGGCAGGTAAATGCTCAAACGTACAACGGGGATAATACAGGGGCCGTCATAGACGGTTCTGCTGATGTCCTTTCTGCTGCCAATATACCCCTAGTAGGTAACGTGGGAGCAGATATTGTTATAGACAACGTCACTATTGATATTACACACGTATGGGATGGTGATTTGGATATTTATTTAGAATCCCCTTTAGGCACAAGTTTGGCCTTGTCTTTAGGCAATGGTGGTAGTGGAGATGATTATACCAATACACAATTTGAAGATGGCGGTGCCGATATAACGAGTGGTACACCACCATTTACTGGTGTTTTTGAACCAGAAGGAGGTACTTTTGCCGCAGCTTTTGACGGAGAAGACGTTAATGGTGACTGGGTATTAAGAATTGATGATACTTTTTCCGCATTTGACGATGGAGTATTTAACTCTTTCTCAATTACGGTTACTCAAATAATTGGCGACCCACCAGTTATTGCCTGTCCTTCTGATATTATGGTAAACACCGACCCAACAGAATGTGGTGCCATTGTTAATTTTGCAGATGCGATTGCACTTGATACTGAAGATGGACCAATTACAGCAGTACAGACTATGGGCCCTGCTAGTGGAACCCAGTTCCCTACAGGCGACACCATTGTAGAG